>Ga0315312_1000051_pt1 | contig 231782 bp, 180 predicted proteins | sample TDP7_MG_FD_203629 | JGI IMG/M metagenome (GOLD analysis project Ga0315312, IMG submission 203629) | Freshwater sediment microbial communities from Lake Towuti, South Sulawesi, Indonesia - TDP7 | ecosystem: Environmental > Aquatic > Freshwater > Lake > Sediment | place: Indonesia: South...
CTGCGGTGGTCTTGAGGTTTTTGACCACAATGCGGACGCTGTCGTCGCTGCCGCTGTTGCCCTTATCGTCCTGGGCGGTAAGCTTGAAGACATAAACCGTGTCGGCATCAACGCCAGGCGCGGCAAAGTTGGCTATTGCGCTTGTGCTGTCGTTGATGGTAACCGTCGGGCCGCTCACCTGCTCCCACTTGTAAGAGGTAATGGCGCCAGCCGTGGAGAACGAGAAGCTCCCGTCGAGCTTGGCGGTTGTCCTCTCCGGAACATCTGCATCTACTCCCTGAACGACAATCGCCGGTCTCGTCTGGTCGCCGTAAACCTCAAGCTCCGAAATCGAGGTGAAGTAAGCCATGCCGCCGGGGAGACCGTAAATCCTTATCCCTTTCCCCCTCATGCAAGGGAAGCTGAGGTCAAAGCGGGCGAACGCGGGTCTCCCCGCAGGAGCGTTCGTGAAGTCGTAGGCAGGATCAATCTTCACGTTCGGAATCTTCTTCCAGGTTGTGCCGTCCTCCGTGTACTCAGCCGTAAGTTCCGTGAACCAGCCGCCATCCCAAAAGACCCCGCCGGTGAAATAGACAATGCGGTCGAAGTAAAGCGCATTAGGCCACAGATAGCCCCAGTAATCCTCCGCCTTGTAAGCTCCGTTCCAGCTATCGTTGTTGTCGTCGCGGACACCGTTGTTCATCCCAGCAATTGCATAGTGGGAGATCACGTACACGTAGTTGCTTGGCGGAGTGCTCCCTCCCGGGGCTGGTAAGGCGAGGTTACGCACAATTATATAAGGCACCGGCTCACATTCCGCGCCTGGGTCGGCGGGAGTCGAAAACCTGTTCTTTGCCAAAACTTTCACTCTATACTTTTGCCCTACGGGGAGGTTTCGTAACTCGAGCATGGGCTGTTGACCTTCAGCAAAAATGAGGTCGGACCCAAAGTTGAACCAGAACCCGGGCAATATTTCCAGGGCCAGGTCATAAGCCTCGGCGTCGAAGACCGCATTCCAGAAGACCTTGAACCCCTTGTCCGTAGGCTGGAGCTCAGTGATTGTAGGAGGGACGCGAGGCGGGTTGGGGGCGTAGACATACACTTTGACTTCGTCGCTGCCCGAGCCTTCGGATTGTGAAAGCACCGTCAGGTTGAAAGTCAAGGTGTAGCCCACTTCAACCTTGATTGTGTCGAAATAGACCTCTGGATTATTCGCCGAAGGCTTGAAGGAGACAAGAAGGCGGTCTTTGCCACCGGTTTGCTCCCAGGTAAAGCTGGTTGCATCGGGGGGGCCGGTTCCCTTGAGGGTGACCCTGTCGCCAGCGTAGACTTTCTGGTCAGGGCCGGCGCTGACGAGGCTGACTTTCTCTTCGGAAATTCTAAGGAACGCCCAATCCTGCTGCCTGTTCCACGAGTCGCCGCTGACAGCATACCACCACAGTTGGCCCTCGCGGCCGCCGCCGTTGTCGTCGTCATCCACATTGACAGTGAAACCGATGACATCGCCGATGGCGAGTGGGTTTCCGCCGCCCGTATCGAAGCTGGTGAATGGGAGGGCGACTTCGACAGAGAACCCTGCCGGGGCCACCTTCGTAGCGAACCAACCGGTGCCCGAAAGACCGATGTTTGCGTTGTCGCTGGCGTCAGTTCGTCCGTCTGACGTCACCAGCAACTGAAAGCCCCTCCTGTCGTTGTCCTGGTCTGTACCCTGATTGTCAGCGTTGCAGAAGATTTCAATGCAATCGTCATCCCAGGTGCTGGTGCCGCTGTCGGCATAAATCGCCTCGTCGGTGACGTCGAAGGCAATGTAAAGGGTTTGGCCATCGTGGACGATATACAGGTTATAGCTGTGGTCCTGGTCGCTGGTCGGCTGACCCACAGTATCAATGCCCGTCTCCCGGTTGACCCAAAGAGGGGTGACCCCTTTCCATTCCTCGGGACTAATAGTCCCGTCGAGAGTGATGACCCTGCCGGTAAACCGCGCGACTGCCTCCGGCGGCTCGGCCGCGGAAACGCAGGCGCTCACGCAGAAGAGAACGAAAGATATGAGTGCTTGTTTCACGATGCACCTCTCCGTGACAGAAGTTCTTTGCCTGCACAAACAACGTTTGCCACCGAAGCCATATTGGCGCGCGACAGTCTCCTGTGTCAAGCTGCAAGGCAGACGGCGGAGGTTTGAGCCTGAGCGCGTTCAGCAGCGAAAGGCCGCATTGCGAGGGTGTGGGTAAGACGGCTATCTGGTTCCTTGCGAATTCTGTGGTTTTTCGGCCCAAAAGCTCCAGTTTGGTCTCCCGTAAGTTGTTGTGAAAGAGGTTGAAGCGACTCTCACTTTAACCCCCAGAACGCTGTGATTTTCTGGTGAAATCCGGTACGCTCGCGTTGAAAGGCCATACTGGAAGTACTTTTGCTTTTGGTCATTTGTCCGTGAGGCGGTCCGCTTTTTTAGCAGAATCGTACGAGATCCTTCCTGTTTGCCGAGAGCTCGCGCTCTGCGCTGGGCGCTCGAGCCGCGGGGTCCAGCGAAAGCGGCGGATTTAGCGGCAGTCTTTCGTTGGCTTCGTTCACCGGGAGACCATGGAGATGTCTGCCTCTCCCCGCGGTGGACCCTGAGACGCCGCAGCACCAAGAGACGAGGGCACAAACGGGGAATTACCCGGAGCAAAGGGCGTGTTGGTGTCTTGGCGGTCTGGGACTGTGCCTCCCGAACGTGACTTTCACGGCAGACTGCGGGTTTCGTTTTCGGGTACGAGTTGTCTCCTGGCGATGATAGATGCCCGCGAGCCGCCGAGGAAGAGGGGCGGCGCGGCACGGTGAGTGCTTTCACTTCCCGAGGCCTTTGATGCGGCGGCGGATTTTTCGCTGGAGATTGGGCGGCAAGGGCTTAACCTGGAGCGTTGGGCGGGTCTGCTGTGGCGGCAGTGGCCTTAGAGGCGGGGCTTGGCGAGGTATGTGAGGGGGTTTTTCGAGGAGGGCGTGGAGGAGGATTAGTGCGGCTTCCTTGTCGGGGATTGTGCCGCGTGTGCCAGCGTCTATACTGGTAAAGGCGAAGGGGGGAACGGGCGAGCCAACACAGGAGGGGCAGCCATTGTAGCATTCGCACTTCTCAATCGCCCTCAATGTGGCTTCCATGATGGGGTTTATAAGGTCGTATGCTCTCGCGGCAAACCCCATTCCGCCGGGATAGCGATCGTAGAGGAAAAGGGTGGGAACGCCAGTGTTAGAAGATTCGACGACGGTACCTATGTCCATGGTATCGCACATGACGTACAGGGACATCACTTCGGAAAGGACGTTGGCGATGCCGATGAGGCCTTCGCTGGGAATTCGCTTGAATTGCCTGACGGCTCCAAGCGCTCTCTCGTTGGGAATCAGCCAGAAGGCTGCGGTCTCGAGGGTCTGGGAAGGAAGGTTGAGGTTCTCGAAGCCGAGGCTCTCTCTGGTGTGAAACTTAATCTTCTTGAACATGGTGACGATGGAGGTAACGGTGGTGTCCCCGAGGCAAACACGGCTTGAGTGCCAGGCTTTCTCCTCGTCTTTTGAGTTAATCTTTATATTGGACTCCGAGACGGCTTGCGTGTAGTAATCAACCGCCTTTTTCTCGACGAAAGCTATCTTCTTCTGGATGTCGAGCTCGTTGACGAAATAAGTTTCTGCTTCGTGGAGGTAAATGGCATGGGGATGAACCTGAAGGAAAGCGGTGGTCTCGTCAATCGTTCCGATAACTGCATTTCCGGATGAGATGTCATGAATGGTGTAGACGACGTTATTCATGCTGCGGAGGTTGATTTCGGCGGCGGGATAATTCGGGCTGGCCCAGTGCCACTGGCTGCCGATGTCTCTGACGAGGTTCTCGTTGTTAAGCTCGCCGAGCATGGTGGCGGTGTATTCGCCGAAAAGGTGCGTCTCGTCGGGCTGAATCGGCAACTCGTAGAGAGCGCACATGAGGTGAGCGATGGCAAGCTGAGGATTGTCGGGATTGATGACGGCATTTTCCGGGGATTGAGCGAAGAGGTACTGGGGGTTCTTCATTAAGAACTGGTCAATGGGGGAATTGTGGGCGATGAGAACGACGAGAGCTTCTTCGCTTCCCCTCCCGGCGCGCCCGGCTTGCTGCCAGAGGCTGGCGACCGTCCCCGGGTAGCCGACGATAAGACAGGCGTCGAGTCCGCCGATGTCTATGCCGAGCTCAAGGGCGGTGGTGCTTGCGACGCCGAGAAGCTCGCCGGTAGCCAGCCCTCTTTCGATTTCTCTGCGTTCCTGCGGAAGGTACCCGGCCCGATAAGCTTTCACCGAATTGGCCAGAGAGGAATCGTGCTTTGCCAGCTCTTCCTGGGAGTATCGGTAGATAATTTCCGCGCTGAGGCGGGTTCTGCTGAAGGCTATGGTTTGAATACGGTTTCTGACCAACTCAGCCATGAGGCGCTTGGCTTCGGTGTTGGAGCCGACCCTTTCTCCCGTCTGCGGGTCAATAAGACGGGGATTGAACAGGACAAACTTCTTCGGCCCGCGAGGTGAGCCGTCCTCGCGAACGGTGACGACCGGCTCGCCGATGATTTTCTCGGAAAGCTCAGTGGGGTTGTTAATAGTTGCGCTGGAGCAGATGAAAACGGGCTTCGAGCGGTAGTATGCGGCAATTCTTTTCAGGCGCCGGATAACGTTGGCGACGTTCGACCCAAATATGCCGCGGTAAGTATGAACCTCGTCAATGACGACGTGTTTGAGGTTGGAGAAGAAACGGCTCCATCTTGAGTGGTTCGGGAGAATGCCCTGATGAAGCATATCGGGATTGGTGAGGATGAGGTTTCCTTCCTCGCGGAGCTTTCGCCTGAGGTCCTCCGGGGTATCACCGTCGTATGGTCCCGCCCGAAAAGTTATGGAGGGGTCCAATTCGCAGAATCTCTGCAAGACGCGAAGCTGGTCTCTGCTGAGCGCCTTGGTCGGATATATCAGAAGACCGGTGGTGGAGGGGGCCCGGAGCAGGTCGTTTACGAGGGGGATTGCGTAGCAAAGGGTTTTCCCGCTCGCCGTACCGGTGGCGATGGCGACGTTTTTTGCGGCGAGGATGTTCTCTACGGCTTCGACTTGATGACAATACAGCTCCTCGATAGCCATTCTTTTGAGTGCTGCGGTAATCCTGGGGTCTATGCAGCGAGTCAGTTCGGCATAGCGCCCGGCGGAGGAAGGGATCGTCTCGATATGGACAACCTGCCTATCGCTCTCTATCTCCTTGCGGACAAAATCCTGCAGCTTCACCTTTGAAACACTCCATGCCTGCCTTTTGTCAAGTTCCGCGGCCGGTCACGGCCAATGCGCCTGGAGCGTGTTGGCCGCGCGAAGAACGACTTAACCGTCCGGTCCCGCACATGCCGACCGGACATATTCTACTCTTTTCGCGTGCCCTCAGCCGGATTTTTGCGGTGCGTCCGGAATCGGACTTTTGGCCTCGAAGACGGCCGGTCTGAGGTAAATCGGCTCGAGCATTTTTTTGGGGTCAAAGGTCCCGGCTGTCACTTCGATAATCGCACGGCGGGCAATGTACTCCGCGCTGGGGAAGACCGGGCTCGGCTCGATTCTGAAACCTGTCGCCAGACACGAGGCAAGGACCGCGGTTATCGCGTCCGTATCGGGGCTGACGATGACAGACCCGGAAATTAACTTCCGGGGAAGCTCGTCTCGATTGACGATGGAGAGGGGGCTGACTTCTCGGATTTCGCCTGCTATCCACCTGTAAGCCGCATGGTAGAACCCCCCCATCCTGGCATCCACGATCACGGATACGGTGCCGGGATGGTCTTTACGCCTGTAAGCGATGCCTTGGAGGGAGCATACCCCGACGAGAGGTCTCCGAATTGCAAGGACCAGTCCTCTGGCGAAGGCTATCGCCACGCGCACGCCCGTCAGAGAACCCGGGCCGACGCCAACGCCGACACAATCGAGATCGCACCTCGAAAGACCCGTCTTCCCCAGGGCCGATTGTAGTTTCGTCAGGAGGTTCGCAGAGTGATTCAGCTCCGCGTCAATGGTTTCCTCAAGGAGGAGACGGCTGTCTCGCACGAGAGCCAAATATCCGGTCTTCGTTGAAGTATCAATTCCCAGGCTCAACATTTTCATATCTGCGGCGTGACCCTGCTGAAGCAGGGTCGGCCTGCCCAGCACTCTTCGCAAGAGACGCCATTTCCCGGCGAAAAACCGACAGGACGTCCTTTCTTGAAAGGACCGCTTCTATTGGGTCTTGCGCTAACAAAGGAGTCGGCCGGCGCCTTGGTTCCTAAGCTCGGCGGCGCGATTGCTTTGACGGCACAACAGGATAGGTGCAATCGCCAATCGTGTTAATCACGTCAAAAGAATCGCTTCATGCGATCGCCCGTGTCAGCGTGCTCCGTTGGATAAGCAAGCGTCAACAACACCTATGATAAGAAGCGGATGGCAGGAAAGGCAAACGGTAATTTGGGGTGATGGCGCATGCAATGGCAAGCCGAGGTCGGCCAACTCCGGCAATGGGATCGAGGAACCGGGAACAGTTCAATCGGCCTGGCGCTGCTGGGACTGGTTTTGCTGGGCAGCCTCTACCAGCCGGATGAGGAAAGTCATCGGGCTTTGCTCCTGGCCATGAGCTTTCTCGCTGAGGTCGAGGTACAAATCCGGGAGTTTCTCGATTACGCCGGCGTGTTCCGAAGGCGCCGACGGCACCATTCTCGCCAATAGCGACCGATAGGCATCGGGCTTGAGTTTCACGACAAGAAGGTCTCCGGGTGCCGTGGGGCGAGTCAGAAGGCGTTCAGCTTCTCGCTGCTCGGCCGTTTCGACCGTGCCGCCGAGGTCGGCGACCATCTTTTTGATTTCGGCAAGCGCTTTCTGGCGGTCCCTTACCACAACGACCACCTCAGGAATAGCTCCGACCGCATAACGGTAAGCCGCCGCGGCGTCACCGTTGAGGTCCTGGGCAATGTGCTGGATGCCGAGGGACAAGAATTGAGATTCCTTCTGCCAGGCGGCCTCCACTTTCTGTCCCGTCAGATAGCCCAGCACAGTGGACATCGGGATTCCTTCCTGTGTCTCACGGGCTTTCTTTTTGTCTTCCAACGCGGTTTCGATAGTTCCCGTCAGATCTTTGTCTTCCGCTGACAGTTCCTCAGCGCCCTCCTTAAGCGGCCTTGCTTCCTGGATTGCTTGTCCTGCCTTGGCGGCGAATTCCCTTTCGCGCACCTCGTAGCCGACGCCTGCCTTGGCTGGTTCTCGCGGTGCAGGGGAAACGGTCTGTGGCGTGCTTGCGACGGGAGGCATTAGTTCTACGCCGGCGGCTCTCGGCGCCGGTCCTCGCTCGCTGACCGCGCCCGTATCGGGAACATCTCCCCATCCGAGAGGACCGCGGACCGCTTTTTCCGCCAGAACTTCGCCTTTTGAGGCGACCCGACCGGCATCTTTTTCGCTTGCGGGACGCGCTGTCGAGGCGGCAGTGCCCCCGACAATGGAGTGCCGGGCGTCCTCGCTTCGCACAGAGGCCCGGGCCGTGGTGTCCGTAGGTTGTGGGGCTGCCGCAGCGGAAGGAGGCCCTGCGACGCCGACTAACCCTCCTCCCGCTGTAGCGCTTTCGAGCGTTTTTTCGCTCGCAACGGCCTCTTTGCCCGCAACGCGCTTTGCCGTCTCTCCTTTTGCCATGTAAAGGGGTCTGCTCGGCTCGGCAGGCAGCCCCGCCGGTGGCGTCGGTTCCAATGCCTCGCTAATACGCTCGTGGGTTAGGTCGCCGGTCGCCCCTCTCGCACGCCTCCTCAAGCCAACTTCTTCCGGTTCCGCATATTTCTCAAAGTATGTGCCGTTTTTGCTTTCTGCCACTGCCGAATGCTCTCCGGCGCCACGCTCTTCGTCAGCGAGATGACCGAAATCGTCTGCCGCCTTCCCGCGAAGCTTGGCAGCCTTATCATACACGCGCGCAACCTCTTTTGTCCGGGCAGCTTGTTCCTTCGGATGCCCGGCCGTTCGCCCCACAGAAGGCCAGAATTGCCTGTAAGCCAGCCAGATCGCAAAGCCGAGAACTAAAAAGAAGCCCACAGACGCAAGAGCACGCGCCAGAGCCGGCTGCCGAAATAGCCGCCCGAAAACCGCCCCTTCCTGGCGGGCCTGGATTCTCTGCCGGACCTCCTGGAGGAAGTCATCTGGTTCGTTGACCTCGCCGAATTCCCCCAGAACGCGAGCCACGCGCCGAATAGCAGACAACTCGTTCTGGCACGAAGCGCACGCCTTGAGGTGCTCTTCGACCATCTCTTTCTCAGGCGGCTTGAGTTCCCCTTCCGCAAAGTCGTCGAGAAAATGCCTTATCCCATTGCAATCCATCTGCCTCACTCCCCCGGCCGCCGCTTGTCGCGGGCGAACCCGGATTGACTTGAAATATGAAAACAACCGTTCGCGACGCCTCAACAGAAATCGGGCCGTCAGCTTTGCACCACATCCACCAGCAACTTTCTTATCTCAATTCTGGCTCTATGCAGCCTCGATTTTATGGTTCCTTCGGCACAGTGCAGGAGCTTGGACATCTCGCAATAGGATAAGCACTCCATGTGCCGAAGCACCAGTATTTCCCGGTAGTTCCTCGGAAGGCGATTCAACGACTCTTCGATCCTGGCTTGAACTTCTTTTCGCCTCAGTTCCCTTTCCACGGAGTGGGTTGTGTCGGGAATCTCAATTGGGTTGTGGCAGTCATCGCTTCCTGGACTGTCTATGGAAATTCGCCCGAGTTCCCGCCTTCTTTTTTTCCACCGATATTTGTTGCGAGAGAGGTTCAGTATGACTTTGTAGAGCCAGGTTTTGAAAGAGCAATTTCCCTTAAACCGCTTCAGAGATTTGTATACTCGCACAAAAGCTTCTTGGGCGACATCGCAAGCGTCATCGTAGTTGCCCAGGAACCGATAAGCCAGGTTCACGGCACTCCGCTGGTGTCTCAAAACCAGCCGGTTGAACGCTTCCTCGCTTCCCGCCAGGTAATGCTCGATAAGCTCCGAGTCGCATTCTCCGGCGGGGGCGGCCTCGCCGACAGTTCCTGTCTTCGCATCCGATGACTTAGACACCGAAGGTTCCGCCATGTTCCACGAATTTAGCGCGGTGAATTCGGCCCCGCCTTTGGCCGGGTAGCAGCGCCCACGGCCTTTCATATAGCCTATTTTCGTCCATTTTTCAAGCCGGAGGCTACGCTCATAGAGACGATACCGCTCATGAGCCGGTTCCAAGGAAAGTCAGAGTTCCCCCCGAAGGCGGCCCGAGGGGCATGTTCCGCCGGGCCTTTCACGTCGGCAGCGCCGGCGGCAGCTCGGCTTGGCTAAAAGGTCTGTTTCACCCCGCGGGGCAGGTTCCCCTACCCGGCATAAGCTTCGACGACCGCAGCGGTGGCGTTGTTCGCGCGATTCAGTTCGAGAAGAGACGGCGGCAGCCGCGCGCATGTTCCTCCAGGCGGTGTTGCCACACGGAAGTAAAGAGAAGTCACTTGTTTCAACTAAGAGAAGGTGTTATTTTGTCCCCAGCGGAACGATGCTACCCAGAAATCGTTGGTCCAGGAGTAGTGATGCTGAAAAACGCCGTCCGGAAAGTGTGGCTGTGCGTCGTGGCTCTGGGTGCTGCCGTGGGGCTGAGTCTCCTTGTGGATAGCCCGCTCGAAGACGGCCGCACGCTTCTGTCGGCCGCTGCGGCGTCTCCGGGAAATTATACGAAGCAGAGACGCAGCATGGTGGAAAAACAGATTGCCGCACGAGGGGTCAAAGACAAGAACGTGCTGGCGGCCATGCGGAAAGTCCCGCGTCACGAATTTGTTCCGGCGAACATGCGCCGAGAGGCGTATAGCGACTGGCCTCTTCCAATAGGCTCCGGGCAGACCATCTCGCAGCCTTACATAGTGGCGCTTATGACGGAGCTGCTCAGGCCGAAAAGCACGGACCGGATTCTGGAAATCGGCACTGGCTCAGGTTACCAGGCCGCGGTTCTCGCGGAGATAGTAAAAGAGGTCTGGACGATTGAAATCATAAAAGCGCTCGGCGAGCGCGCGAAGAAGATTCTCGCCGAGAAGTATCCGGAAAAGGTAAAGGTAAAGGTCGCTGACGGATACTACGGCTGGGAAGAGGGTGCTCCCTACGATGGAATCATTGTGACGTGCGCCGCGAACAACATTCCGCCCCCTCTCATAAAGCAGCTCAAGGAAGGGGGTCGAATGGTCATTCCAGTTGGAAGCCTCTTCTATACTCAGAACCTGGTTGTCGTCGAGAAGAAAGAGGAAGGCAAAATCGTCACGCGAAGCGTTTGCCCCGTCGCCTTCGTTCCCATGACCGGCGACATTGAGAAACAGCCCCGCAGATGAACTGCTCCACGCCCGGCTCAGTGGGTCCCTGCGGGGCGCCTCAGGCGTCGAATGGCAGTTGGCGCGCCCTTCCCCAGCAGCAAGAAAGAAGCGACGGCGCCGCGGGATAGACAACATCAAGCCGCAATCTTGCGCGCAATCTGGTCAAGAAAGGAACCCGCGTGAAATTCACCGAACTGGTGAGGCTGTTGGAAGAAAACGGATTTAGGGTTGTGAAAGAGAAGGGTTCCATAAGATACTATGGAAAGCCTAGCTGGGATAGGTTGATTAGGCTGGACTATCACGGCTCGAAGGAAGTTCCAACGGGTACCTGCCTGGCGATCCTGAAAGCGGCAGGGCTAAGGAAGTAGGGGACGGGAGGTTTTAAGGATGATCGAATTGGACTACTCGCTCGTAATTGAAGCAACGGAAGAGCCCGACTTCTTCGGCTTTTACTCTCCGGAGCTGGATGGGTTCACGGGGATAGGACACTCGATCGAGGATTGCCTGTACAAGGCCAAGTGGGGGATGAAAGAGCATGTCGAGCTGCTGAAGCACAGCGGCCTTCCGGTTCCCCCGAAGAGCCATAGCCCGAAGATCGTCATCCAGAACCAGCAGGAGTCGGTCATCGCCTGACGCCCCGAGGATCGAACTCTGATAAGGCGTAAGCTTGCACTGTGCGGCGGCACCCCTGCCGTAACGATCATAGCGCCGGTCGGGCCGCTCGCTCTCTACGTGGCACGGTCCCCATTCCGTGCGAGAACTCAAAACGCGTTCCCGAAGGGCACGCAAGTTGGCGTTATGGGGCGCGTCGCAGCGGTGGCGCCTTCGGCCGGGTCGGTTCTCCCCCTCCCTGTCGCCTTCTGGGATGTTTTAACATAGTGTCTGGTCACGCCGGTTTGACCCGCCCCGAGGGCGCAGCCTCCCTGCGCTGGGATGGTCTGCCAACGGTTGCTCGACGCCCAAGTTGTGTTCGGGAATCAAACTTTGACTGCCCGACCGCGTCGGAGCGACTCAGTTTGCTTCTCGCAGAGGACGATGGCGTCGCAGGCGAGCTCACCGGCGAGAAGTGCTGACGGGGTCGCGGTGCGAATGGCGCTGAGCACCTCCTTTATCTCGCTGATGAATGCGTCGCACGGGTCGGCGGAGAGAAGCTTTGGCCGAAAGACCCTCCCATCGTTGAGCAAGACAGTGAGCGGATAGCCCACGACCCAATCCTTGCCAATGTTAGCCGCGTCGAACAGAAGCGTTGCCTGTTCGAGGTAAACCTCGCAGCCGTGCGTGAAGGAGCGGCCCTGCTGGGCGATGACGCCGCTGGAGGCAGTCGCGAAAAGACCGGAATCCTCAAAGAGGAATTGAGTGGTGAACCGTTCGGCCACGTCGCCGCGCATCGTGCCGACGGTGTGCACGGCAGTGGGCATACCGAATACCACTCGAATGAAATGGGCGTCGTGTACGTGCAGGTCAATCATGGGGCCGCCACAAACTGCCGGATTGTAGAAGTCAGGCAGCCATAGCGGGTCCGAAATTATCCGCTTGAAGTGCCCGCCCAGAAGGCTGCCATACTTGCCGCTGACAATCGTCCTGTAAACGAAACTGTACTCCGGGAAAAACGGCAATACGTGGCCAATCATCAGCATCTTCCCGGCCTTCTTTGCTGCGCCGAGCATCCGCCTGGCGTCCGCCGAATTCAAGGCTATTGGCTTCTCACAGAAGACGTGTTTGCCCGCTCTCAAGGCAGCGATAGTTACCTCCGCGTGGAGCGACGGCGGCAGGCAGATGTCAATCAAGTCCAGGTTCGGATCAGCCAGGAGGTCGTGCAGATCGGCGTAACGGCCAACTCCGGTCAAATCCATCTTTGTCCCTCGGGGGCCGAAGTTTCCCTTGATCGTTCGCCAGTCCCCTGCCAGCCGTTTCGTGTCCTTTTCGCAGATTGCGCGGACTTTCACAGCGCGAATCTTCTGATAGGACAGATAATGAATCATCCCCATGAAGCCGATGCCCGCTATTCCGACGTTAGTCATTTTCCACCTCCCGATAGTTCATTGGTGTTCTCACTATTCGGTGTAGTGCTTCCGTAGGCGAACCCGGTCTCATCCCGGAGAACAGAAAGTTCTCGCCGAGAAGAATCTTACCCTGTCGGAGCCGTGGCTGCAAACCGAATTCTTTTGTGGGGGCAGCAAGCTCGTTCGGCGACCTCGTCCGTATCCTGTCTACTGTATTCTCTCCGGGGTAGACATGGGACAGGACACAGCAGACAGGGGAAGGATGACGTCACCCTTGACCTTATTCTTGAGCTGGCTGACGGTGTCCGACTGCGAACCGAGAAGGGGCTGGACAGAATGAGGACTGGAATAAGTTGCGGATTCATCCTTCAGGCGGTACGATAAAGACAAAAGTGGACCGAGATTGAAAGAAGGAGGTTCAGTGCGGCGGCCAGGCTGTGGATTGCTGTGAAAGGGCTGCGGGATGGCTGAGAGACCAGCGAGGTCTGTGACCGTCCCGGCGCGTTTATAAGGAGCATGGGACCTCATCACAAAAGAGATTCGAGGGAGGAAAAAATGGAAGAGCATTCAAGCAGTTTCAAGTTAGGACGGAGGGAGTTTATCGCAGGAGCAGCGGCAGCAACGACCTTCACTCTGATGAAGGCGTCTCTGGCACGCGGTGCAGAAGCCAACTCAGCGGTCGAGTTGGGCATGATAGGCTGCGGCGGACGCGGCAACTGGATCGCGAGGCTCTTTGCCAACACCGGCAAGTACCGCCTCGTGGCCTGCGCCGACTATTTCCAGGATCGTGTTGATGGCTTCGGGAGCCGATTTCAGGTCGGCGCCAATCGGCGTTATGCGGCTCTTTCGGGTTACAGGCGGCTGTTGGAGAGCAAGCTCGACGCAGCCGCAATCGAGACACCTCCTTATTTCCACCCGGAGCAAGCGGCTGCGGCGGTTGAGGCCGGTAAGCACGTGTTTCTCGCGAAGCCGGTGGCGATTGATGTTCCAGGGTGCTTGAGTATTGCCGAGTCAGGCAAGAAAGCCACCTCCAAAAAGCTGGTGTTCCTGGTTGACTTCCAGACACGGGCGAACGAGCTGTTTCGGGAGGTGGTCCGTCGTGTGCACGCCGGCGATATCGGCAAGCTTTCATGCGGTGAAGCTCACTATCCCTGGCAGGGAAGCGGTTCAGGAACCGACTCGCCCAATCCCGAAGAACGACTGCGGCAGTGGTACTGCACCCTGGCCCTTTCCGGCGATGTGATAGTCGAACAGGACGTCCATACCCTGGACGTTGCCACCTGGTTTATCAACGCCGACCCACTTCGCGCCTTCGGCACCGGCGGGCGGGCAATCCGCAAACTGGGCGACATCTGGGACCATTTCTCGGTCACATACTGGTTCCCGGGAGATTTCGTTCTAACGTTCAGTTCGGTGAAGATGATTCCGGGCGCCAAGGACGAAATCCGCTGCCGCATCTTCGGCTCGGAGGGCATGGCCCACACAGACTACTTCGGCGAAGTCTGGATCCATGGTAACAAGCCCTACGAAGGGGGTGCCGCCGAGAACCTCTTCACCGCCGGCGCGGTGACCAATATCGAGGACTTCCATCGGTTTATCACGGAGGGCAACTACGCCAACACGACGGTCGCACCGTCAGTGCGTTCTAACCTGACGAGCGTCCTGGGCCGCACAGCCGCTTACGCTGGCAGGGTCGTGACCTGGGATGAGATGATGCGGGCTAACGCTAAGCTCGAACCGGACCTGAGGGGACTGAAAGCCTGAGACCGGCAGCCGTGTCTGTCCCCTAAGCCGCGCCTCGGCAGGATTGTACAGGCAAGGATCGGCAACGCAAAGACGCAGAGACGCAGACAGACTTACACTGGTCCCGCCTTCGGCGGGGCTCTGCGTTTGATGCAGTTTCTTTCTGAACGCAAGGCTCGCTAAGTTGGCCGGTGAGCGATGATTCGGCTTCTTTTTGAAAATGACGACATCCTCGCAGTTGATAAACGCGAAGGACTTGCTTCAATTCCTGAGGGTAGAGAGGCGAAAGAATGCATGCTTTCGTTGCTTTCCTCGGCCTTTCCAGGGAAGCTGTACGTTGTCCATCGTCTTGACAGAGAAGTTAGCGGGGTGATGCTTTTTGCAAAGAATGCGGCTGGTCACAGATACCTGAATGAACAGTTCAGCAGCGGGAAGGTCAGAAAGAGCTATCTTGCCTTGACATATGGGGTCATCAAGGAAACCGGCGGCACAATAGACAAGGCCATACGCGAATTCGGGTGAGGACGGATGGGGGGCGCCCTCCAAGGGGGAAAGCCTTGCGTGACGAAGTTCGAGGTGGCAGAGCGGCTTGCGGCCCACACACTCGTCAATGTGCATCCTATCACCGGGCGGCGTCATCAGATTCGAGTTCATTTCTACAGCATCGGCCACCCGATTGTCGGCGACTTGCGGTACGGCGATAAGAAGGTGCAGCGCGCGTTTCCCCGCCTGATGCTGCACGCTCAAGAGATTTCGTTTGAGCTTCCGACCGGGGAGGAAGTGATGATCGAAGCACCTATCCCCGAATCCTTCAAAGCGGTCATCGAGAACATTCGAGAAACCGACGCGATGCGATGATGATGCTGGAGATTCCCAGGACGTCGTCCCGCGCGACAGCTCGATATAGTGGCCGACAGATGCCCGCCGGAAGCCGATGAAGCGTGTTCCCCTTCGGGCAATGCCACAGGAGCTGCCGCGCCGCATTGGGGGACCGAACCGCAGACTTCGCGACCACTCGGGTGAGAGAGCGCTTCTTGCGATGGTATGGCTCGCGTGGCCCAGCACGCCCTCCGATACGGGGAAAGTCAGGGCTGCGAACTCCTGATGATGAACCGATAAAACGCACGGCGCCAATATGGCGGAAGGGCCGAGTCCGCGAAAAACTGCTCTGCGCCATTGCCGGCGACTTGTCCGCCGACTTCTACCCAACCGCCGGGGTTGCCCAGGTCATCGTTGCGTTGGAGCTGGTAGGTCTTGCCGATTTTGGTTCGGACGCCAATGGTTGGCTTTCCCTGGGCGCCGACCGTTAACCCGGTGATTGCCTTACGCTGTTCGTCGGGCTGATATGTGAACGCATTGTTCAGCCTGGCAGCCATGCCAAGCAACTCCACTTCCACCGAAACGGTGCCCAGCGACGACGGGGGGCTTTTGCAGGTCAAGGTGTTTTCGCTCGACAGTGCAACGTCAGTTGCCAGCACGCCGCCGAAACGGACGCGAATCCCTTCTGCGAAATTCGCGCCGGTCAATGTCACCGTTGTTCCACCGGCTTCACTCCCGGATGCGGGGAAGACGGATGCCAGTGACGGCGGTTCAGCGAACCATACGGCTATGCTCCAGTTCTGGGCGGGGGCGCCTTCCATCTCATACTCGCCAAACTGCCTCCAGAACGCGTTCCACCTCGCCGGTCCCTTGACGGTGAAGCGGCCGGAGCCCGCTGCTCTGCCATCCACCACGCGGGTTGAGTTGCAGATAACCGGGCCGTAGGGGTAACTCAGGTCGGAACACTCGACCTCAGCCCAATGATACGCACCATCGCCGCCCATGAACCCACGTACCGCAGTGCTTTCATTATGCCATTCGAGGTTATCAGGGTCGTCAAACGGACCCGGAATGGGGCTGAGAATGGGGACGAACGCCCATGCTTCGAACCGCAGCCGTCCGGCATCGGGGATATTGAAATCAAAAGATGCTTGCTGCTGGGCCTCGCCTGAGCCCACTGCCGGGAAATAGCCTTTGAACGTTCCCAACAGCTCCTCAGCGGCCAACGGCGGGGGCAGCGGCGCCGCTTCATAGGTGAAGCCGTTCTCGAGCTGACCGAAAAGTCCGTAGGGCACTCCGTAGTTCCAGGGCTGTCCTTCGGGGTCGGAATTCAATACAGTCACCGTGGTACTGCCCCGAATTCCGGGTGGAGTGGTGCACGCCAGCTCCTCGCTGCTTAAGCGTGCGACATCTCTGGCCGCCACCTCCCCGAATAGAACGACTGCGTTGAATCCAAACCCGGCGCCCCTCACTGTAACGGTTTCGTGTCCGGCCACGGAGCCGGTTCCGGGCACGACTTCCACAACGGTCGGTCCGGGGATGAAAAGCACCTCAACGGAGTATTCTTGCTCGGGATGTCCGTCAAATTCTCCCCAGGAATTGTATGTGGCCGGTCCGAGGACCTCGAAACCAAGCTGGCCAGCGCCCGGTGAGTCCCAGACCGAGACGCAAACCGCCGGGTTGCTCCCCGGTGGATTGCACGTGGGGGTCAACGAGATGTCCTGGCCACCAAAGTTGATTTTCACGACTGTCGGGTCATGCCGCTGGAGGTTCTGGACCTCCTGTCGGACATTCGGGGTGGCTGTGACTACGAATCTGATTCGTCCCATTCCGGGAATGGCGATGGGACCGAATTGGATGACCTGGCGCCGGCCGCCGTTCCACACGCTCCGCTGCGCGGGAATGGTGCCGGAACTTACGGAAAGGATTGTCTCGCCCCCGCCGACTCCATCCACCCCGACGGTCCTGCTTTTTTCAGTTTTATTAAAGGATGTATCCGTTGCCAGGACTTCGATGGTTCGCGTGCCGGGGGCGCCGGAGAGGTTAGCGAAGGTCGCCTCATAATTGTTGCCCGCCGTATGAACGGCGGCAAGCTGCTCATTGAAGCCATCGGTGTGTCCGTCTCCGTCCACGTCAAAAGAGACGACCACCGATGCCACTTCGACGCTGTCCACGACAGATACCTTCACCGTTAGAGGAACACCGAGGTCCAGATTCGCTCCCATTGCGGGTGATATGAAGGTCACTTCTGGACGGGTGATATCCACGGAAGTGAATTTTATTTCGATGGTGTAGTCCTGAGCGTGGTGCCCGGAGAACTCGCCCCATATATTCCATGTGCCCGGTCCGAGGAGGTCGAAATCCAACGTGCCGCCCTCTGTGGCTTCAAACGTAGTGGTGCAAATAGATGGGTCAGCGCCGTACGCGTTGCATGAAGGCGACAGCGTATAATCCTTACCGTTGAAGTTGATGTGTCTGACATAAGGGTCCTGCCTCGGAATGTTCTGAACTTCCTGTCGGACGGGCGGAGTTGCGGTAACAATGAACGTCAGCGTGCCCGAGCCCGGTATGTCAATCGGGTCGTAGGTAATTATCTGCTGGCGTCCGCCGCTCCACATGCTTGGCTGTGCGGCTATATGCCCGGAGTCCGTGAAGATTGTCTCGGTCACGGGTTCCACGCCGCCAACGGTGACCGGGACATTGGCCTGCGAGGTGTTCATCGAAGTGTCGGTTGCCACGACGTTGACCGTCCTGGGGCCATTTGGTCCGGTGATGTTGCCAAACTCGGCCGTATACAAATTCACCCCTGCCTTTGCAGCGAGGACCGACTCGCCGTCGCCGGTAGTTGTTCCGTCGCCATTAATGTCAAACGAGACTGCTACCGATGATAGTTCAACGTCATCATAGGCGTTCACCTTGACTGTAAGGGCGCTCTTTTGCTCGATCGGCCACCCGGCGGGAGGCGATTTGATACTGACCGTGGGAGGCTGAGTATCCGGGATACGGACCTCCACGAATCCGGTCTGCCGCGCGATGTGTCCCGCTGAGTCCGCCGCCACAACCCGGATCGTGCGCGCACCCGCGTTGCCTGCCACATTGGCGAAAGTCGCCCGGTAGTCTCCTCCTCCGAAGGGTTGTGCAGCGACAGTCTCGCCCGCATCGTCCTCACCCCCGTCCCCGTTAATGTCGAACGAAACTGTTACTGACTGGACCGCATAATCGTCCGTAGCCTTGACCTGGACCACCAACGTCTCCGTGATCCCAACGAAACCGCCCGCAGCCGGCGAGGTGATCGTAACCTCAGGTGGTGTGAAGTCAACCGCCTCGAATGTGATTTTCAGCGCATAGTTCTGGCTGGGATGACCGAGGAACTTTCCACTCGCGTCAAAGACAGCCGGTCCGAGGATTTCTACGCTTAACGCACCGGCGGAAGGCGCCCGCCAATATGACGTGCACACGGCGGGGTTACTCCCCGGTGGATTGCAGACCGGTGACAACGTGATGTCTTTTTCTTTGAACCGGATGTTCACGACAGAGGCGTCATGCCGCTGGAGGTCCTGAGTCGTCTTGCGAACGGGCGGAGTGCTGCTCACGGTGAAGGTCAGGTTTCCCGAACCGGGAATCTGAATGGGGGGCGCTTGCACTTTCTGCCGCTGGCCAGCAGGGGAGGCGGATTGAGCGGGTATGGTCCCGCTGGACTCATGGAGCGTAGCGCCGCTGCCGGGGCCCTGCCCCGCCAGCACCGCCAAAACAGCCGCCCCCACGTTTTCGGAGGTGTCTATGGCCAATACCAGGATCTTTCTTGCCCCGAACGGTCCGAGGGCATTAGTGAACACCGCCGAGTACGTCCCGCCGCCGGAGGTGGTGGCATTTTTGACTTCACCGGGTCCGCTCGTCAACCCGTCGCCATTGAGGTCAAAGTACATACGAACCGCATCCACCTCGACGTTGTCTGACGCCGCGGCGGTCACCGTGAACGATCCGCCGTAGGCGATAGTCGTCCCGGGCGCCGGAGAGGAGATTGAGACGGCGGGTGGCTTCAGGTCCACCGGGGCGTTGTTCAGCTCCTCATAATCTTTGACCGTCGGATCGGGATAATTCTCGTCTGAAGCCCCGGGACTCTGGCCAAACGTATTTCCCAGAAAATACCCGGAGTTGGGAAAATCGTATTTGATGTAGGCCCAATCGTCAAAGGTGGCATCGGAAGCATTTGAGTAGCTGTTTACTCCAGAATGTACCTCCAATTGGAACGAGTAGCTCATGATGCTTTGGTAAGCCATGCCCTTGCGAGCTTCGTGGTCAGTGCCGCCGTGGCGCAAGCCAAAGGTGTGACCCAACTCATGGGCAAGGGTGCGCCACTGAATCATGGCGTTGCCGAGGTATCCTTCCTCGTTCACCCCAAATCCGCCCAGAGTCATCAGGAAGTCGTTCGCCGGCCGCGAGTGGTTATCAGGAGCAGGCAGGAAAAGTACCTCAGCCCGACCGCTCGATCCCTTGATGACGACAAATGAGCTGGTGGCGTCGGGAACATCGTCAAAAGCTTGCTCCACGCGCAGGCAAGTGCCGAGGCTGTATAGAATCGAGCGAACCTGCCCCGCACCGTTGCCGCTTATTATCTTAACTATGTCCCCGGACATCTCGTCTTCCGTCCCTGAGCTAAAACTGGATGTCGCGGTAATCTCAGTCGTCGTCGCGCTGGCCACACGGCCAGTGAACGGGTCTCCGAGGGGGTTCTGGTTCCTCTTGAGTGAATGAGAATCCGCCAAAACCGCATACTTGAAAGCCAGTTCTCTGGCCCGCTTGTCGTGCGTCCCAAAGTACTCGTCCTTGATGCTCCCGAAATCTCGGGCCACCAGGCCGGAAATGTTGATGGAATTCGGTCGGCCGAAATAGACCACGTCAATATGCTCGTGCGGTGCCCCTGGCATACCGACCAAATTCCCTCCGTCCAGGAGAAATTCGTCCTCTGGCATATTGACGGAAAATGGCCGGCCAACCGCGTCTTGTCCCGGTCCAGCGTCTATGTGCATGGTGATGCCCGTCGTGCCGTCGGGGTTGAGCACCGGGGCTTCGGCGAACATTTGGGCCAACCTGTCGGTGACGTAAGGTGCAGGTTGATTGCTCCACGGCTCGTAGCCACCTCGTGTGCGGTCAGTCAACCAGTCAATTTCCAGGAAAAGGTCTTTGTGGAGGGGATCGGCCCCCATGTGGTGGAGCTCGAGGTCGGCCTGGCCGTCGAGGTCCATGTCAATTCCCCGCGTCTCCCAGTGGTCCATGAGGCCGTCGCCATCGGTGTCAAGCATGGCGGCGCGGACGACTTTCGCCCCCGCATCGGTCAGTGCTGTAAACGCAACGTAGTGGTCGCCGAAATGTGGCATACGCGGCAGACCGTCAGCGTCGGTAAGGGGTGTTGCCAGTGGATCGTAGAGAGTCATCGCCTCGACTGTGCCGCCGTCAATTGTATCCCCCAACTGGGCGACCGCGACGGGCGTCGTCGGATGGATTCTGAGGGAAAAGGGGGACTCGAGTTCTTTCTCTATATCTATCCGCATCGTCCAGATGCCCTGCTTATCGGAAAAGAGGAGGGGCTTCGCGGGCAGAGCAGGGTTTGGACGGCTGGCCTGGGATGGCGTGGCCACGAAGGCCAGAACGATGCTATCGTCTTCGAGACCGGGTTTTCCCAACTCATAGTGCAGAACGCCGACCCGGTTGGCAAAGTCGAATGACGCCAGCGTAATCGGGTCGCCCGCCGCGTTGTAGGCGATTACGTCCGTCGTCTGAATCACGGGGCTGACGGTGAATCCCCCGGCGAAAGGGCCGGCCGCCACGGCAAGGTAAATGCCCGGGCCGTTCGCGCTATGGTCCGCGACAAACGCCACCACTTTACCGCTGTCAGCGATTCCTGGGGTTGTTCCAACCTCGCGCCAGACCCCGCTTACGGTGGTCGCGACCAACGTATCCTCCCAGAGGCCGAGATTCTCGGTGTCGCTGAAGACCACGACCCTCCCGTTATCGTCGTGAGTGCTGTATTGAGCTACGAAGGTTCTCTTTTCAGAGGCGGCGGCCATAGACCGAAAAGTTGTCAATACAGTGCCCGACAAGCCGCTCACTTTGTCCTGCATATCGCGGTATCCGGTGTCGTTGGCATAGTAGGCAAAAGGGAGGTCCCCCTCTCTCCCGAGGAAACCGACGAGAGGTTGGCTGTTCGCGAAAGGGGTGTTGCCGATGGTGGGAAGCGTCAACTGGCTGAATGCGGAAAGGGTGGAAGATGCCAGAAGAGTGAAATCCCCGGGATTCTTGACTCGCCAGATTCGCACGGCGCTGTTGCCGGAGAGGAGTTCGCGCGAGACGATGACGTCCTGGTTGTTGATCTGAGGAAACCCAAATTGCCTTTCGTCTTTTGACATGCTGATATTGACCGGGTCATAGGGGGCAAGCCCGGCAAAAAGGTTCGACCCGGTCTCCATGGTCGCGATGAAGGCAACCCAGCCGTGCTCGTTGACCGATACTTCTGGCCTAATCCCGGCAATGTACTCGCCATGGCTTGTGTGCATGCCTTCACGCGCGATAACCGCATATTCGTATAGTGGACTCAGTCCCAATGCGGTTCGCTGGTTGAGGAGAAGCGCTGTGACCATGGTGACGGACGCGAGGTAGCGCAGCAGTCTCTCAATCCCGCCGCAGGCGGGAGCGCTTCTTTGAACCGTTGGCGTCAGAGCGGCGCTCCTTGGTTCACAGCGTCTTTGGCAGTGCAAAACGACCGCTTCTTCTTTCGGCTTTTGACGTCGAAACCACGTGAAACGCGGCCTTGGCATTTTAAACACCTCCAGGGTGGCGCGAATTCATCTTTGACCTGCGCTATCGGATTCATCCCAATGCTTCTCGGAAGAAGCGAAGAGCCAAAATGATAGCCCACCAGCCAAAGATGTGCAATGGCCTGTTAATCCCCGCGGCAGGTCAGTGGAAACCGACGAATCGGCGTCTCTGCGGTGCGGCTTGTGCACAGGGAACGTCTCGCATAACGGCTGCGGCGGACCGAAGCGCCGCTTGGCCGATCTCGCAAGTCGCCTCACCTCTGGGCGTGGAGGTCTGCATGGCCTGCCGCGCGGCTGCCGACGGAAGGCACCCGAGCAGGCACAAACCACCGGCCCAGATTTAGGCAACTCGAGACGGTGACGCCCGCGGGCCGCGACGAGCGCATCGCGCCCGAAAGATGGCGACCGAGAATGACAACGGAGCGAAAGGCGAACAATGGGTGACTCTTCGAGAAAAACACCGCTTTGCCGCCAGAGCGACGTGTCGAAGACCCGTTACACCTGTCTTACATTTGCAGTCACAAAGTCCAGCCTTTTCGATAGGGCGGATTGACGAATTGATTCGCCTCGTCACAGTTGGTGAATCGCATATTTTTGCTGTCCCATTCGAGCTTTCGTCCAAGCATCCTTATCGCGATGATCCCCAGAAGGGCGATGTTGGTCAATGGCCCGCCATAGTCAAAATTAGCTCCCGGCTGCGTCCCGTTTTTGATTGCCTGAAGCCAGTCGCGATAATGGTCTCTTACACGAGGGAGCGTCCTGGGAGGCTGCTTGTAGGCTTGCATTTTTGTTTCGGGGATGATTGTCAGGCCACCGGCCCCGTGGGAGCCGTAAATTATCTTGCCGCCATCCCCCATCACGATGGCCCCGATGCCGGGGACCTTTTGCTCAGGCTCCAGTTCCTCCGGGCGAGGAGGTTTCTCCACACCGTCAAACCAGGTCAACTTGACCGGTCCCCGCTTGCGGGTCGCCGGGAATTCGAATTCCACAATTGTGCCCGGTGGAAAAGTGTCGGGATGCTTTTTCGGGTCGTATCCTCTGGCTTCGGCCCGGACGGTGGTCGGAGCCCCCAGGTCCAGCGCCCAGAAGACCGGGTCAATAACGTGACATACCCAGTCGCCCATTGCTCCTGTCCCAAACGGCATCCAGCCCCGCCAGCTCCCCGGAAGATAGAGCGGATGATAGGGACGATATTGAGCCGGGCCAAGCCACAGCTCCCAGTCCACTTCTGCGGGAACTTCGTGCTCTTCCTGGAGCCTCGGCAGGCGGCTAATCATGCAAAGCATTGCCCCGGAAACCGCATGAATCTCACGCACGTTCCCGATTGCCCCATCCCAGATCCACTCACAGAACCTGCGTATTTCTTCGAACGAATGCCCCTGATTGCCGAGCTGAGTGACGACCCTATTCTCGCGCGCGGCTTTCATCAACTGACGGACTTCATGTATCGAATGAGCCAGAGGCTTTTCGCAATAGACGTGCTTTCCTCTCCTGATCGCCGCCATGCACGCCACCGCGTGCGTATGGTCTGGCGTCGAAACAACCACCGCATCTATCTGCTTGTCCATCTCGTCCAGCATCCTGCGAAAGTCCCGATACTGGGCGGCGCTGGGATAATCTTGAAAGGCCTTGCGAGCGCGTCGCATGTCCACGTCGCACAGAGCAACGACATTCTCCGCCGCCGCGCTTATGCCCTTCAAGTTGTCCCAACCTCGCCCGCCGGCGCCGACGAAAGCGATATTCAGCTTATCGCTCGGCGGTGTCTGCCCCATACCAAGCACGCGGCGCGGCACAATCGCAAAGGCTGCTACCGCGCCCGTCGCCCCACGCAAAAACTCACGCCTCGAAGTCCTTATCGCACGTTTGCCCATCACAAAACCTCCCAATGCCAGGTTGAACTGCCGGATGCACATCCTTCGAGAGCCAAAGGGCATTCCGGGGCCTGTTTGGCCTCGCAGGATACCAAATGCGGCCGCGTGTAACAAACAGTTATGGAAAGCTCGTCTGGAAGTGGCTGCCACTTCCACGAAGTTAGCCAAGCTCGAAGCCGCTGGACGCCTCACACTGACCAAAACACGAAACCGGGGAAGGGCACTCTGCCCCCCGGAAACGCGCCTTCGGAAACCTTCCGACGGGAACCCGTAGGCACGCCGAAAGCCTATCGAAAGCGGTCAGCGGGCTGTGACGGTGGCTCGGGAAATCAATTAACGCCCGTGACACGCATCCGAATGGCGTACAGTCCTTTGCTGGCGGTGATGAAGAGCGTCTTTCGGCCCTCGCCGCCGAAACACACGTTCGCCGTCCAAGGTTCGCCAACGTCAATCTGCTCGATCTTCTTCCCGTCTCTGTCAAAAACGGCAACACCGCGGCCGGTCAGATAAACGTTGCCCTCGTTATCAATCGTCATGCCGTCCGAGCCCATTTCGCAGAAGAGCTTCTTGTTCGACAACGTCCCGTCGTCGTTGATGTCGAAGACGTATGTCTTTTTAGCCCCTATGTCTGCGACATACAACTTTTTGCCGTCGGGTGTCCCGATAATTCCATTTGGCTGTGCGAGATCATCGGCCACCCGCACCAATGTCTTATAGTCCGACGAAAGATAGTACACACACTGCCCTTCTTGCTCCATCGGCCCTCGCTTCCAATACGGCCTTGTGTAAAACGGGTCGGTGAAGTATATGCCACCGTCCGGGCGAACCCACAGGTCGTTCGGCCCATTGAGCAACTTGCCTTTATAGTCTTTGACCAGCACGGTTACTTTCCCCGCAGGGTCAATGGACCACAACTGATTGTTCTCATCCGCGCAAGCTAACAGGTTTCCTTTTTTGTCAAAGTAAAGGCCGTTGGAGCGTCCAGAGGGCTGCAAGAAGGTCGAAAGTTTGCCATCCACGCTCCATTTCAGAATCCGGTCCTTCGGCTGGTCGGTAAAGAAGACGTTGCCCACAGCATCCACCGCGGGCCCTTCTGTAAACTCGAACCCGCCGGCCAGCTTCTCGACTTTTGCACCCGGTGCGACGACGCTCTGTTTTTCGGCATCGCCTGCCGGTGTAACCGCTACCAGTTCGATGCCGCTCCCGGTTCCCAAATTGCGGGAGTATTTCTTCTCCCTGGGGTTGTTCCAGTGCTCGTGAACACCGAGACTTGGCAGCCTTTTGACGTTTTCGGGATGGTCAGGGTCGTAGAATGTCCCCGAAGGAGGATTATCCGCCAAGGCTGCCTCGTGGAGATAATCGTCGGCTCCTGGCTTGCGCGGGTGATCGCTATATTCTTCATAAAGGAAATCAAAGCCCACTGAGTCAATGGCGACGGGGTCCTGGGATGAAAAAAGGCTTGAGGCCCAGTCTCCGTTGAAGGGATAGGAGCTCCACTTTCTCGGTGCTCTGTCTATCGGATGCACTCCCGAATACAGCCCATCAATCAGGTAAAGAACGGTTTTCCCGCCGATGTGGGCGTGCCCCATCAGGTCCACAAGAGTCCTGTATTTCGCCGTTTCTGCGGAAAAAGCGCTTGAGTGCATGTCATAGTAACCCTTCTGAGCCGGAAACCTCGCTAAGGAGCCGTAGTGGTTCTTTGCGCAGAGAGTAACGCCAGCTCCTGTATGAGCCTTGAGATTTGCTAAGTTGACCAGGTACTCAGCCTCGGCGAAGCAAGCCGGTACGTAGTCCTGAAGGCATCCTTCAGGCCTGCAGCTCCAGTAAAAGGGAATCGAAGATGGCTTCATTTGAACCCGACCGAATTTCCCGGCGTGGTCGGCGTACTGCACGTCCGGGAACTCCTTGTGGAGAATGTCGTAGTACTCGTTCGGAAAAAGGGCCAGGCTATCGCAGACTGTGATGTCGGATTCTTTGACGCCAGCCGCTCCTACGAGCTGCCGCAGCAGGGCTAAAATTATCTGGGGCGAGGTGTTCATGTAGTCCCTCTGGCTTTCCAGATTGTAGTTGTCCGGGTTCACACCGCCGCCACGCCAGATGAGACCGACGAAGTTCACCTTGATGGCAATCTTTTCCCCCGGCTTGTAACCGACATCCCCTTTGCCGCGTTTCTTGTTGATGTACCTGAAGAGCTTATCCCATGCGGCGGCATCCTTAGCTTCACCTGTCAGCTCCCGTATTGCCCGAGACATCATTCGGCTCACAGCCGCTTGATCCGTATGGCCGCTTTCCCACCAGTGTCCGTCGCCGGGGCCGGCCCAATTCGTCGCGTCCGGGTCGTGCACCCAAACGACGCGCCCCGGATTTATTCCCTGGGCAACTCCTATCGGCTGATTACCCGGAGGCGGTTGGACCTCGCCTAACGCCGGTTTATCCAGGGTTGAGCTCGTGGAAAGCCATAATGCCGCGGCGCTCAAAACGATGCAGACGAAACCTGCCAAAAAACGCCTCCGCGAAAGGCAGACCTTCGCCCTTCTGAACGCCCTTTGTGCCCCGACTAACCCCAGCAGCCACGCCATAAACCCCCAGGCAAGCGGAAGGGCCACTCGCTGACAAGGGTACGCCGCCCGGGAGGGCCTCGGCACGACACGCACCAGAAACCATATCAACGACACCAACCCCGCAACCGGGAATATCCAGATCAACCAGCGATGCTTTGCATTCCATCCGAGGCCGTTCAGAACCTTAGTGCCGACTGACAACGCGTCCTTTCTTTTCGACGATGACATTTTGTAGCCTCCTCAAGTTTCAGCCATCCGCTGCGGCCAGCCCTTGCTGATCTCCCGCAGCCGACTTCGGTTTTTCGTCGTCCTCCTTCTCCAGAAAGAGACTTCAAGCGGGCGTAAGGTTACTATTTTCACGATTCTGTTACAATCGCTTTAGCGCGGCGAAGGCGTCGGCCAACTGAGAGGTAGTGGCACGGGAGTCACACCCGCGAAGCACCGTGGGCAAGATGCTCGTACCATACAGCATCGGAAGACCGGGAGTGTCAACTGGGGGCGGCGCGCGGACGGTCTCAGCGAGCAGCAAATGTGGTCCGGCAGCCTGTTAGAGTCCACCATACGCCCCGCCTCAGGCAGGATTGCAGTTCCACAGCCAAATCTCTTCTATCCCACAGGTCCGCTTACCTGCCCAAAGCCGCAGCAAGGCTTTCCCCGAAAATTGCCTGATTTCCTCCTTCAATTCCTTCGCAGTCTTGAGTGCCGCGGCTGCGGGCAGGCGATTCGTATCAGACCTCCTGAGGGCTGCAATCGTTTGTTTAGCCGCAGCTTCTGCCTCGACGGCGCTTTCAGGGGGTTTTTCCTCTCGTGGCCGGGGACAGGGAAAAAGTTTGCGTGGTTTTTTCTCTTCAAAAGACTCCGGGGCACCTCCCAATTTCAGTTTCTCTCCCCTCCTCAACGCGTCCATTAACATCTCGCTTAATTCCGAGGAAGGTCCCGAGATGGCTCGCGCGTGGGTGTCGGCCGCCGCTTCAAGAACGGACTCTCACTCTGCGGCCTGCGACGGGGGAAACCAGGAGCGCAAGATCTGGACAAGGCGACGAAACGAGCGGTCGCGGCAATGGCGGAGGCTGACCTTCGAGGCCAGCTCACGATATATTGACGCTGAACGAGGCCGCTTCAGCTCCCGAAGCGCTGCTTCCATCGCCTGCTTCGGGTCGAGCGGCTTGGCCTGACCCCTACGCCAAAGGTTCTTCTCCTCCAGCCATTCTCTCAACGCCGCGGGCCTTTCCCGCCAGCCAAGGGTCCGGGCGACCTGTGGGGAGGGCCCCCAGATCCACGCTTCCAGTTCCGGGACGATGACCACAGCGTCGGCTCTGTCTCCCCAGCCAGTCCGGCGAAGGCGCTGTGCAACCTCGGCCTCCACATCTTCGGCGCTACGCCGTTCCTGTCCCGATCCCTCATGGTCGAAAATCACCAGCGCGTGTTCAAAGTCGCCGAAGCGCGGCAGTAGGAAACTGTGTGACTGGCCGTAACAACCCGGATCCGCTTTGCCGACATACCGGATGACCTCAAAGTCAATAGGTCGGACGTCCAGGGACTTGTGGCGCCTGAGTATCTGCGTCAAAGCATTCTCCATGTCAACATCGGGCACCAGAACGATGAGGTCTTTCTTCGCAGGGGAGCGCTCGTTCATCCCAGGACCCCCGCCGCAAGCAGGTCTCCGAGAGGGACTTCGTTACGCCAATGCCTGAGTTTCGGGTGTCCGGTGCCCTCGACTACATCCGCGGCACCCTCCTCGTTCAAGGCGAAGCAGAGCACTTGGGACAGTTTGCTGACGCTGAGGAAGATTGGGGAGTGCGTCGCAAGCAACACCTGGCCGTCGTAGACCGATGAAAGGGACTGGTGCACCGCCTCGAGAGCCCTGGGGTGGATGCCATTCTCGGGCTCCTCTATCAGGTAAATCCCTTGCATGCCAGGCAGGTAAGGAAGAAGCGTCAACGCCAGGAACCGTAGAGTCCCGTCCGATATTAACCACGACGGTATCTCCACGCCAGTGGAGTACCTCAAGACGAGGTAGCGGCTTCTGTCCTCCTCCCGCTCGATGGTCTTTATGTCCGCTATGTCGTGCAGAACCGTACGGATATGGGCAAGCCACTGCTGAAAACGATCAGAGCCCGCGCCTCGTAAGTCGCTCACCGGCCAGGCAAGGTTTGAACCATCCGGGAGGAGGCGCCTGCCCACCCACGTGGCGGAAGGAAAACGCATACGGCTGCTGTTCAGGGTCAGGACCTGGACCCCCTCGGACAGGGTCTTCTTGAACCAGGTCGAGATAGGGAATTTCTCTATGTCCTCCGGAAGGTTTGCCAAGGCGGACTTGTGGGGGCCCAAGCGGAAAGTAAGGTTATAGCCCCCGGTCTCCGAATAGAAGTTGTCCTTTCCGTCGGGCACCTTGTTGACCAGGGGCTTACGGCCCCGCTCGGTACGCCACAAAATGCTTTGCGGATGGACGTAGACTCTGGGGAAGACATCCAGTTGCTCCGGCTTCGCTGGCTTAGGCTTGAAGAGCCACAGCCTCTCGCTCAGTATGCCAATTTCGTCAGACCTCGGGAGCGTCCCGATGCTCAGCTCGTAACGGCAGCGCTCGTAGCTGGCATCTTCCGACTCTCGCCGACGTTCCTCTGGTATGGACGCCTCGATAGCGAGCTCGAATCTATCTCCTTGGCGCATCCAGAACAGCTCACGGTAGTCGGAGGCCCTCTTTCCGACCGCCTCCAAAGGGCCCCTGTTGATGACGACGTCCGCCATGAAGGCGATCGCGTCAAGGAAGGTCGACTTCCCGCTCGCGTTCGGCCCGGCCAGGACGTGAAAGTTGCCCAAGTCCTGCTTGACGTACCGCAGACACTTGTAGTTTAGCGCCTCGATTCTCGTGATCATCGGACATCACTCCTCCGGATTCCGCCCCGCGCTGCTCCGGCGGGACCTTTCTTGTAAAACACAATTTATCATGCCACCCGGCTTTCGTCAATTCTTCAGCAAGGCGCGGAATAACCATTTTGTTTTGCCCAGAGGCTGAATGTCCCGTCGTCTCCGAAAGCGCCGCTTGTGAGAAAAAGAGGGTATAATTTCTGCGAAATTGTGGTAATTTCTCAAAAGAAAGGCCAGGGAACGCGTTAAGAACCAAGGGAGGGCTGAGAAATGAGATTCTGCATTTTAGTGGCTGCCGCTTGCTTATGTTTCGTCACTACTGCATCTGGCGCATACGGAGACGATGCCGCAATGGCTGAAAATGCCCGCGCCGTCGAGATACCGCCCGCGGTTGGCGGGAATGATTTTTATGTGGGGAATAGGGAACCGCTGACGCCGAGTCCGCTGATGAAGCTGCCGATCGGGAACATCACGCCGAAGGGATGGCTGCGGCATCAGCTCGAACTTATGGCGGATGGAATGGTGGGGCATCTGCCGGAGCTGAGCAAGTTCTGCCGGGAGGATAGCGGATGGTGGGACCTGAAATCTCGTGGGTGGGAGGAGCTGCCTTATTGGATCAAGGGCTTCGGAGACCTCGGCTATGTCCTCAAGGACGAACGGATTATCAATGAGGCGAAGAAGTGGCTCGACAGGGCACTCAGCAGCCAGGACGCCGACGGGTATTTCGGCCCGCCGGGCAACAAGAAGGAGCACGACCTCTGGCCAAACATGGTGATGCTCTTCGCGTTCCAGTCGCTGTACGAGGCGACTGGCGACGGGCGTGTCATCCCGGTGATGACGAGGTATTTCCGATATCAACTCGAGATGCCGATTGAGCACCTTCTTCCCGGAAGCTGGCAGTGGGTTCGCGGCGGAGACAACCTCGAGAGCATTTACTGGCTCTACAATCGGACCGGAGGGGAATGGCTGCTCGACGTCGCGAAGCGTGTCTTGGGGCGAACGGCGAACTGGACCGGGGGTCTGCCTACTCCTCATGGCGTGAACATAACCATGGGGATTCGCCAGCCCGCGGTCTATTACCAGCAATCGAAGGAAAAAAAGCATCTCGACGCGGTTGAAAGAAACTACCGGACGGTCATGGACGAATACGGGCAGATGCCCGGTGGAATGTTCGCCGCCGACGAGAATTTTCGACCGGGAAAAATCGGGCCCGAGCAAGGGGCGGAGACTTGTTCCATCGTGGAGTTCATGTACACGAACGAATCTCTCCTGAAAATCACGGGCGACCCGAAATATGCGGACCGGTGCGAGGAGATTGCCTTCAATTCGTTCCCCGCGGCGGTGATGCCGGACTGGAAGGGGCTTCACTATCTGACCGCCCCGAACCTCGTGCAATGCGACAAGGGCGGCGTGCACGTCTTCCAGAATCAGGGGACGATGGTCTCTTATAGCCCGTGGGACTATCGCTGCTGCCAGCACAACGTGGGGCAGGGCTGGCCATACTTTGCCGAGCATCTCTGGCTTGCGACTCAGGGGAACGGCCTCGCTGCGGTGCTTTATGCGCCGTGTGAGGTCAAAGCGAAAGTCGGCGACGGCGTTGAAATCAAGATTGTCGAGGAGACGAGCTATCCGTTTGATGAAAACATCCTGTTGATCGTGTCTTCCCCGAAGCCTGTGAGGTTTCCGCTGCACCTGAGAGTCCCGGGCTGGTGCGAGGGAGCGAAGATCAGCATCAACGGGCAGGCGCAAAGAGTTGACGCCCCGGGCGGACGTTATCTCGTCGTCGAGCGGCTGTGGAGGAATGACGACCGCGTGAATCTGGAGCTGCCGATGAAGATTACGCTCTCCGTCTGGAAGAAGAACGCCAGCTCCGTTTCAGTCAATCGCGGACCGCTGACGTACTCATTGAAAATCGGGCAGGAGTGGAGACGCTACGGTGCCAGCGAAAAATGGCCGGAGTACGAGGTCTTCCCGACGACGCCGTGGAACTACGGGCTTATCGTTGATAGGGAAAATCCCGCCGCATCGTTCACAGTTGTCAGGAAAGGGCGAGTTCTGCCGCAGCCGTTCAGCGTTGAGAAAGCGCCGATTGAGCTGAAAGCGAAGGGCAAGAGAATCCCCAACTGGACGCTCGTTCTGAATTGCGCCGGGCCTCTTCGGGAAAGCCCGGTCAAATCCGACCAGCCCGTCGAGGAAATAACTCTCATTCCGATGGGGTGCGCTCATCTGCGAATTTCCTCTTTCCCGACGGTCGGCGAAGGACCGGACGCACGCGAGTGGAAGAAAGTCGGCGAGTGAGCACGGCTCAACCTCGACGGCAGACGGCCGATTCGCGCGATGAGCGCAGGGCAGGATTGGCACCCAGTGGTATTCACTCCTGGCATCATGGAGGCAACAGAAATGAAGAGGATGGAAATGACCAGACGCAGTTTTTTGAAAGGGTCAGCAATCGGAGCGACAGCACTGTCATTGGGCCTGGCATCGTCGCGGAAGGCTGTCGGAGCGAATGAGAGGATTCGGCTCGGTTTCATCGGAGTGGCGAACCGCGGGGGACAGCTTCTCCGTTCGACCCTTCGCAACAAGGACGTTGAGGTGGTCGCAGTGTGCGACGTGGACGAGCCGATGATGCTCAAGCAGGAGAGGGCGCTTCGCCTTCAGGTGGAGAGATTCACCGACTTTCGCAAGATGCTCGAGAAAAAGGACGTTGACGCAGTCTTCATCGCCACGCCCGATCACTGGCACGCCATTCAGACAATCATGGCTTGCGATGCGGGCAAAGACGTTTACGTCGAGAAGCCACTCTCAATAACCGTCGTCGAAGGGCGGAAGATGGTCGAAGCGGTGCGAAGAAACAGCCGGGTCTGCCAGGTCGGCACGCAGCGGCGCTCCTCGGAGCTCTACCAGCGGCTGGCAGAGATGGTTCGCGGAGGCAAGATAGGGAAGGTTACCATCGGAAGAGCCTACCGACTGAGCAACATGTACCCGACGGGCATCGGGATTGCGCCCGACTCCGAGCCACCGAAAGGACTGGACTGGGACATGTGGCTCGGCCCTCGCCCGGAAAGAGCCTTCAACGAGAACATCCATCCGTACAAGTTCCGCTGGTGGCATCTGTACTCCTCGCAGCTCGCCAACTGGGGCGTCCACTATCTCGACGCCATGCGCTGGATGACCGGCGAGGTTGCACCCGCCTCCCTTTCCGCGCACGGCGGGAGATTCGCGGTCAAGGACGCTCGGACGATCCCCGACACGCTTGAAGTGACCTACGAATTCGCCTCAGGAATGCTGATGATTTTCGGGCAGTACGAAGCAAGCGGCAACCCGGCTCTTGCTTACGGAGAAATTGAGCTTCGTGGAACCGATGGTACGCTCTACAGCAGCGAACGCGAATTCAAAATCGTTCCTGAGCGGGGAGGGCAATTCGCGGAAAGTGGCCCACGGATGGAACCGATGGAAGAGACATCGGACCAGGGCGACTCCACCGACGCGCACATCCGAAACTTCCTCGACTGCATGAAGTCTCGCCAGCGGCCCAACGCCGACATCGAAGAGGGGCATCGCTCCACCACCTTCAGCCTCCTGGGCAACATCGCCCTGGCCACCCGCTCCCGCCTCGACTGGGACTGGAAGCGCGAGCGCATCACAAACAACGACCAAGCCAACAACCTCCTCCACTACCAGTACCGGGAACCCTGGACGCTGGGATGAGCGTTTTTCAAGCGGGGATTGGTTGATGTGCTGCGCGTCCGCCGGCGTGGGGGCTGTGGGCGAAAGCCTCCCGCCTCGGGAGCAAAGGTGCCCGCGGCATACCGGTTCGACGGGAATGCAATCGCCGCTGAACGCCAGAAGCTTGTTTGCCGTGGCGCTAACCGGGCAGCAGTTGAGGAACTGCACGCTCGCGGCAAGCTTGGAGACCCGGGCTCAGCGCGCCGCAGTGAGGGCGCCCTTGGCCGCTCGGGCTGACAGATGATTTCCGGGATTTCCGCCGCCCTCCCTGGGAGGGTACTTTTTCGAGCGAGGCTCCGCGGCGGGTACCGCTCGCCCGGATTACGTTGACGAGTGACCTCAACGGGCCCTCCTGGCACGATGGGCTGGACGATCGGAACTCACGTTGGCTGATCACGCATCCGCGCCCATGCCGAAGGCGGTCGCCTGCAAAACCCTGTTCGTTCCCCCGTTGCCTGAAGGCTCTTCAGGCGCCTCTGCCACGTTTTTCGTTCAATATCTCTCGGAGTTTTTCTGCCGCATACCTTGAGCGGGCTTCGCCGCTTACAGGGATATGCTGCCTTTCACACCACTGCAACAGCTCTTCGACATCCACTTCAACTTTGACAGGCTCCATTCCTTGTCGCCGGAGTTCTTGCACAGCCCTTTCGGCGTTCTGTACCCATTCCGCGTGCGTTGCTTCAAGTACCTCCTTGTCTATCGAGATTTCGCACAACCGCTGCCATTGCTCTGGTCTATACCAGGCAACACCAACGGCGTTCTTCTTGCCGGGTTGACTCGATCCGAATGCAATCATTTGCCACCTCACAAGGTCGTGTTTCAGCTTCTTTTTGCCATGCTTGTGTACAACTCTATGGAGCGGGCTGCCTCAAAACTGATAACCTCGTGCCACCCAATAATGCCAATCCGCTATTGCTTCCTCGGTATCGTCGTCAACATTGACGCCCTCCAATTGTGCCAGCGGGACTCCAAAAGTGCGGCCTTGCCACTCGACTTCAACGAACATCTCCCGCATGCAGTCCTCTTCTGGAGCCATTCGTGTGACCTTTACCGTCTCACCTGCTTTCAAAGGCGAAATGCGTCTCGTCTTAATGCAGCGCGCCTGGAACGGGAACTGAATCCTGGCATCAAGATAATAATACCACCCCATCGCCCGTTCTTCGGAGCCATAAGCATCCACGATGGCTTCCATTGATATACGGTGTTCGCGCGCTTCATCTTTCTCTACTCTTTCCATGGAGCCTTCTCCTCTAAGAGACCTTTTCTTACCCGGGGGCCGTCGCCACGATAGTACGGAACACCACGGACCATTTCAGTTGTTCCTGTCGTGCGCGAAGAACAGATCACTTTGTTCATGGCTCAGCCTTTCAGGCAGGGGCCTTTCTTGCAGCGGGCGATTTTCTCGTCGATCCGGAAGATGCGTTTCCGGTTGCCGCACATGATCGGCTCGACAAGCTCCATCGCCGCCGAGGTGCAAGGTGAAGAGGTCTTCGAAGTGGAAGACGTAATAGGACTTGTCTGGGGGGGCCAGGTCAACGTGGTTTCAACCGGGCCAGGTCCCGCGCCGAATTGCTTCGTGTAATATTTCATAGGCCTAATGGCCACCGTAGGGCTTTTCCGTGCGTACACGGTTTCGTACCTGGTCGAAATGTCAATGGAACCCAGGTTCAAGCCTCAAGGCTGTTGTCACTTGACGAAAAGAGGAGGCGGGTTTGAAATTGCCGCTCTCCTGTACGCTATTCGGAGCGTGCGGTTAGGGGGAACGCAGGGACGGCGTATGCCTACGAGCAAGCCGAAAAGCCTTATAGGCCACCCTGGCGGACTCGGTAGAAAGCTTTTTGCCTGCCAGGGGCGGTGAGGTCTCGCCATGTTGTCGAATCGGTCGGCATTCCTTTGACTACTATCCACTGCACCAGGTCCGCTGACGTTTCAACAGCGTAAAGCCCGATGCCAAATGGTTCCCAGGATATCCTCAAGCTGTCCTTTTCCCAACGCACGGAGCTGACGGTTGGTGGAGTTCCACTTCCCAGAAACGTCTCGGCGGCAGCGCGAACCTCAGGCCCGTAACAGCGTTCCATCCCTCCGGGCACGCGGTGATACCAGTACTCCACTTCTATGAAGTCATTGCCTGCCTCCCAGGACGTCTGCACGATATCCAAAGCCTGCTGGGGCGATAGCTCGATCCAATTGCCGCCGAGCTTCTTCCTGAAAAAGAGCGTGTGGGCCGTCTTGTCCATCCCGAAGGTCTTGGGACTGGCCGCCCCACCTGCGAGCGTCTGGTTGGCCTGATGACCGGGGTCATCGTACGCTCCGTCGAAGCAGGGGACGAGGCTCGCACCTAAGTCGGCTACATCTGGAAAGTAGATGTGCCAGGGCCGCGCGCCGTCTCCCCAAGGCGGCGGCATCGTTCGGAACCAAACGCCGAAAATGTACATCGTCCTTTTGAGCCGATTCTGGTAGTAGTCTTTCACGGCGCAGCATCGCCGAAGGAGATTGGCCCGGATAAGCTCGTTGTCTCGCCAGGTGCTTCCTGTCTCCATGGTGTCGCAGAACTCCGTGTCAACGACCATCCCCAGGAAAGCCGGATAGCCGCTGAAGCAGTGGAAAGCGGCACTGACGATTCCGACCGTTTGGTCCTGGGTGAATTCCAGCGGCTGAATGTTCAATAGAACCCCTATGCCGTGCGTTCCAGCGGCATCAAGAAGCGCGTCCGGGCCACCACCGCCCCCCCATGCATCCATGCTATGCCCCCTCACCCCTTGCAGCGTCCCGTCAATCAGCTCTTGCTCGCCAATGTCATCCAGCTCAAACATGACTGTGCCGATTTCACCGCCGCCCTTCGCCTGATACAGAACCACGTCAGCAAAATTGACGCCCAGATAACCGTGCAGCCAGTTGTTTACAAACTCCCTTGGAGAATTCCATGTAACCCCAGTTCGATCCTTCACATCTTGCCCCGTCGCCTTGTCGCTGCGAACATGCACTTCAGAAACATACAGGCCGAAGTATCGCTCCCCGGCCGCCGAGTTGACCCGACTAAGGGCTAATAACCAGGCAAAGCAGAAAGTCACGAAGCTTCCGAGCCTGTATGCGGAATCCCTTATCCCTTCCATCTTGCTTGTTTCCTTTCAGACAAGAGGCCGGGCGCGGGGCTCCTCGAAAAGTTCCTTGGAATGCGTGGCCGGCAAGAGTCGCAAATGTAGCAAGCTTTTCCTCCACCGGAAGGGAATATCACCGTCGAACGCCCCTCCTCTTTATGTTCCGCCCTCTGACCTGATCGCGGCTGGGAGTTACAACAAGGTACCGCACGCATCCATGTAGCTGAATAGAACCTACTACGCGCCGCAATTCGGTGTCAAAGATTTTTCGCGCATGCGTAGGCTGGGCAAAGAGAGCAGGTAAGCCGCCCTCAATTTCCGAGCCGCCGAAAACGCCACGATTGCGTATAGCATTTTGTCTGGAGTGCTCAGGGGCAGAAAGATGACACTGGCGGATAAGGCGGGTCTGGTCGTTACAGATATAATCAGTTGAGCTGCACCACGCCGATGCCGGGGAAGGCTATGCGGATTGCTTCGGCGAGGAAGAGGTCTGGGGAGGCAGAAGGGGGGCCATTGACTCATTAGCTGTTGAGGTTTTGGGCGTGGTGGTTCCTCTCGCGTGCATTATCGAGGCTTGCATTGTGAAAGCAGCCGGAGATGCCTGTCGCGTCCCCCCTGGCGACGCGCTCATCGCTTTATCCTACGCATACGACCGGAACGGAAACCGAGCGTCATCGAACGAACAGGGCACGCTGAATTGGGAAGTTCCCGCGGCTATTGACGTGACGGCGAGGTATACTGATTCTGGTCGGTTAGTTGGCCGCGTTGATGCTCTGGATGAGAACCGGAATTTCACCTACCAGTACGACCCGAGCGGAAACATGGTGAAAGCCACCGGCGTGGGTGAAAGCTACAGGTTCGGCTACGACGAGGATGACCGGGTAACATCGGTCGGTTGGGCCTCGGGAACGACAACGAAGACGATGGTGAACCGGTATGATGCGCTGGGCAGAAGGGTCTCGAGAACAATTGACGGCGTCGAGACTCGGTATGTCCTCGATCTTACGGGCGATATGGAGCGCATCCTCTGCGATGTGAATTCCAGTGGAGTCATCACCGCTTGGTACGTGCACGGACCTGGGGGCTTTGCTACAAGGTTGACGCCACAGGCGCTCTGACCTGCTATCACTCCGACGGCTCGGCGAACGCTATCAGGACCGCCGATGGCGGAACGAGCACAATTGGAGAATAGGCGTACACCCCCTACGGGAAGATTCCACCTGGCAGCACCACAGACGATAATCCTTATCGTTTTGTCGGCTCGCTTGGAGTCATGGAAGAACTCCCGAACCTCTATTTCATGCGGGCTCGCTACTACTACGCGGATACAGGAACGTTCCTTTCAAGGGATCCCCTCAAGAACATCGGTCCTGGAGTGGAGGCTTGCCGTTTATACCTATGCTGCGCGCAATCCGGCGGCCGGTGTTGACCCTTCCGGGACCGTTATGTACTACTACTTCCCGCAGGAAGCATGGGAGCGCGCTGGGTATGGGAGACGCGACGCATCGGACGGCGATGAAGGGCGCCGGAGAGCAGAGGATGGCAAGAAGGAGACGCAGGAGCCCGTGAAGGACCACGAGCTCGGTATATTCGAACTCCTGTTCGGCCGCAGCATGGGGACGATTATGGAGGGGGTATTCGAAAAGGTCAAGACCGATGCTATGGCAAGACTGCAATACGATCGGGCAACACACCTTGAAGTTAGAAAGTATGAGGACAGATGGGAGATTGACAAGATCGTGCACTTCATCCATAACACGTGGGTTGGTACGACTGAGCTTGAGGAATATCTGTCCGGGTACTTGGGGGAAAAGCGAGCAGAGTTTGAGAAGTGGTGGCCGTTCGGGGTGGCAGCCGAGACAGCGGTGTTGGAGACCACAGCCAGAGCCGTGGGCGAAAAAGTCGTTGGGATTGCGGGAACGATCAAGACGGGCCTGGAGGCATCGGCCAAAGTTGGAGAGGGACTGTCAATTTGGTCCTATAGAGGTGAGTTGGAGGCGAGGATCGGGGCAGGCGCTCAGGCCATCGAGGAATGTGGTGAAATCCTCCTGTGCAAGCTCGCAGAGTACAGGCTCAAATACAGAGAGGAGCCATACGAAGAAGCTCGGTCTTACGTCATTCAAGTGCTGCAAGATACCTCGCGCACGCGCTACGTGCCCGACTAGTGTGATGTCCCTTGTATAACTTGACGAATGTTTGCGGCTATGGTAGGCTTCCTCTGACAACGGAAAGGAGGAAGCCTATGGCTCTTGGTCGTCCGGTTACACCGATTGTTCTGACTGCTGATGCTCGCAGTGAGCTTGAGGCGATCACTCGCTCCCGCTGTCTCCCACACTCCCTTGTGGGGCGTGCGAAGATTGTCGTCATGTCCGCAGATGGTCTGGACAACAAGGGCATTGCGGAGAAGCTGGGTTTGTCCAGGGCCACTGTCGGCAAATGGCGAACACGCTTTCTCAAACAAGGCCTGGCGGGGTTGTACGACGAACCCCGACCCGGCGGACCTCGCTCCATAAGCGATGAGCAGGTGGCTTCGCTCATTCGCAGGACCCTGCACACCAAACCGAAAGACGCCACGCACTGGACCTGCCGGTCCATCGCCGCGGAAACGAAACTGTCGAAGTCCACGGTGAATCGTATTTGGCAGGCTTTTGGGATTCAGCCGCACCGCCAGAAACATTTCAAGCTGTCCACCGATCCGTTCTTCGTGGAGAAGGTCCGCGACATCGTAGGGTTGTATCTCAATCCCCCGGACAAAGCGATGGTGTTGTGCGTCGATGAAAAAAGCCAGATCCAAGCCCTTGACCGGACTCAACCTTTCCTCCCTCTGGGTCTTGGATACGTCGAGGGAGTAACCCACGATTATGTGCGGCACGGTACGACCACACTTTTCGCGGCTCTGGACATCGCCTCCGGTCAGGTTCTCGCACAATGCAAGGCGCGTCATCGCCATCAGGAGTTCCTTGAGTTCCTGCGCCTGATTGACGCCAATGTGCCACAGGACTTGGACATTCACCTGGTGGTGGACAACTACAGCACCCACAAGTATCCCAGGGTCCGGCGTTGGTTGGCGGCACGACCTCGCTATCACGTTCATTACACCCCCACCTACGCCTCCTGGCTCAATCAAGTAGAGATATGGTTCAGCATCATTACTCAGAAGGCCATCCGACGAGGAACCTTCCGCAACGTCAGGGAGCTGGTGGAAAAGATCAAACGCTTTGTCAGGAACCATAACGTCAATTCAAAACCCTTTGTCTGGACAGCGACGGCCGATTCCATCCTCCGCAAAATCGAGCGACTTTGTCAATATATTGCTGGGACGACACACCAGCCGGCGGAGCGCTCCGAGGGCCCTCCCCAGATCAGCCCTGCACTTTGTACGCATTCGTGGACGATATGAGTGGCTCGGGCAAGATAGACGAGGGCAACGATTTTGTGTTGGCGGAGTAGGTGGTCCGTGAGATGAACTGGGAGGCCAAAACAGTGCGGCATGAAAGGCTTTCCGGGTTAGGCCTGGCTCAAACGTACGCGGTAGCCGTGGCGGGCATTGGGGCAGGCGGCACAGGGGCATTGTTCACTGGAGAGCCGAACGGCGGAGTGTACGCCTGGACCTCACCATCGGGCACTGGAGAACTTCAGCGAACCCTATTCTGCGACCGTCATTTTGGCAAGGAGTGGCATCAGCTTAGCGCATACGGGCCCCCGGAAGGTGCGGAGGGGCTTGTGGGATTTCGGGTTGACCCGGCGGAGCCAAGCGTTTGCGACGTGATCTACTGGCCGCCCCAGCCCGAGGGAGTGACGCCCGAGACCGTCAGGCAAACGCCGCCGGTCACGCGTATCCTGCCCGAACCCGACTCGGGCGGCGGCTTGTCGAAGGTGCAGATCATGATCTGGGACGCGGAAGGCAATCGGTCTGTGCCGGTGCTACAATATCAAGAACCGGCCACCTCCGCCTGGACAGATGCAGTGAGCCACCATGTGGAGGTGTCAAACGACACGGATGGAGATGGAATCCCCGATCAATGGGAAGACGCCCACGCTCTCAACAAAAATGATCCTGGGGACGCCAAAGTTGACCCGGATGCGGACGGCCTCTGGAACGTTTCCGAGTGTGCTCATGGTACAAACCCAAAGTTCGCGGATACTGATGGTGATGGGCGATGGCGACGAGCTTATTGCTGGGACCGATCCTACTGACCCAGAATCGTGCTTCAGGATAGAGCGCGTTGAGCAACTACCTGACGGATCAATTCTACTGAACTGGCAATCGGTGCCGTGGCAACTGTACGTGGTCGAAGTTTCCGATGCGATCACCGGCCCCTGGAAAGAGGTATCCGAGTTGATACCGTCCGACCGAGGGGCGGCGGACTGGAAGGATTTGGCGGGCGACGGTGTCGGAACTGGCTTCTATCGAATCCGTCCGATGCTTCCGTAACAACAGGCTTGTACCAAGTTGCCACCGACACAGGGAGCTACGATCGGTGGACTTGCTGTCGGTTGGCTCCTGCCCTCGGCCACTGACCGATGCTGCCAAGCGACGCGGAAACCGCCGGCAGCACGGCCCAGAATCTCAACAGTAACCGCATTTCGACCGCCTATCCCGTCATCCATAGAGCTTCTTTCCCGGAAAAGCGTGATAATATTCCTTGAATTTTCTTCTCGGCCTTTTCACAACTGTATGCGCGCACTTTGAACGAAACAACGGAAACGCCATTTAGCTCGACCAGTGTTTCGGAACGCTGTTTCGCGTGTCACCCCTGTCTGAATGAGCTTGTCCCTTCGACATGTTTGAACCGCGGCGCACTCAGCCGAAAACACAAGGTGGGTCGAGTACAGAGGCAAAAATGCCTTCTGTGATTCTGTAATCAGCGACGCGAGCGGCTGTTACGAGCGGATTCCGTGTTACGGATCGGGGGATCTGATTTTTGGTGCTTAGATGGCGCGTTTAGTCGTTCAGGAATTCTCGGTTCTTGTGCCTCAGAACCCATGTCATTCTATCTGATTTTGGTGAAAATTCCTTCCTGGTCCGATATCAGATTTGCGAAGCTCAGGTCCCCGCCCAGGTTGTTCCAAAAGCCCATGTGCGATTACCCCAACGAATACAGATCGCTTCGGTTCGATTCTGTGGAACTTGCGGGCAGATGCTTTATCGGTATCGGTACAAGTCGTTGATTCACCCCCAGACGCTCTCGTTGCCCCAACAGAGAGGCACTTTCCAACTCGACTTCTGCGTCCCTTTCAGGGAAGGACTTCGACCCTATAGTAGCACCTCCACAGGGCTGCGGACCCCCCAGTCGAAGGTGGAAACAGAGGTGTCGGAGGGGCCAGCGGTGATGTTCCCGCCGAGGGGGCTCCAGGTCTCGAGGTCGAAGCTGAAATAGCATCGGTACGTCCTGGAGGAGACGGCTGTCCACTGAATGGCAGTCCCCAACCACGTAGGAAAGATTTGGGTAACCCGAAAAACCGATGCGCGTCCAGCGGATTCGTACCCGCCAGCACTTCCTGGTTATCGCTCATGCCGTCGCTGTCGGTATCGGCTTTCAGGGGGTTTGTGTGGTGAATATCAACTTCGCCCCCATCACTCAGACCGTCGTCGTCCGTATCGCTGTTACTGGGATTGGTAAAGTTGAGGAACTCTCGCAGGTTGGTGAGGTTGTCCGCGTCCTCGTCCAGCGCCGCATCGCCCTTGATGACACAAAGCCCATTGGCTATTTCCCAATCGTCGGGCAAGAGGTCGTTGTCTGTGTCCTCGCAGGCAGGGGTGGCCTCGGGGGTATTTCCATAAGCGCCCATGTCAACTCTTCCGCCGTTAGGTTGTGGCTCGTTCAAGAAATCCGAGGAAGGATCGCCCGCGTCTATGCACAGAGACCAGCTCCTCAAATGATAGTCACCGTTAGCCGCATTAGCAAAGTACGGGAACCATCGGATGTTTCCCTCGCCCTCCCCCTGCCAGCCCTCGATGCAACTGTACGTGGCAATGGTGGAAAAGTGAAGCTGATTGCCGCCCACGTTTCCCCACACGATGCAGTTGACCTTCTTGCCCGAGCAATCAGAAAGGGCACTCCCCTCCGTCCTGACCATATTGCCGACGATTGTGTTGTTAACGATGGAGCCGTTGCAGGACCGCAAGCCCCCGCCCCAGGAGGCAGCCGAGTTCTTGCTGATCACATTGTTTCGAATGACGCCCCCGCGACCAGACAGCCCGCCGCCTTCTGAATCTGCTGAGTTTGCCGAGATTGTGTTATTGACGATAAGCCCGTCGCAAGCGGCAAGCCCGCCTCCCCAGTCGCCGGAATTCCCGGTGATCAGGTTGCTCACAACCAACCCGTCACAACCGTATAACCCACCACCGTACTTTGCTGAATTAGCGACGATTGTGTTGTTCTTGATGGTGGCGCGCGTGCGGGGACCCTTGGACGTATCACCGAAAACCCCGCCGCCATAATCAGCGTTGCCGTTTCGTATTGTGAAACCGGAAAGGACGCAGGTTTCGGCTTCCGTGCCGGCAAAAGTCACGACCGAGCCGGCCTTGTTGCCGTCAATGATTGTTTTGGCAACAACGGTTGGGTCGAAGCGATCGGTGCTTCTCAGGACAATGTTCTTGCCGTTGGATTGGACGTTTTCGAGGTAGGTTCCCTCGGCGACCGTCACCGTGTCGCCGTCGGACGCCGTGTCAATGCCTTCCTGTATTCTTTTGAACGCAGTTTGCCAGGATCGTCCGTTGCCGGAGGCTCGAACTGATGCGTTAACATGCCAGTCGGTGGCCATGCTCCGGGAAAAGGTGGACGGGACGATGAATACGACGATAGCGAGTAAAGCGAGCTTCGAGAGGGCCTTTGCGTTTAGCAAGCTAAAGAAAAGCAAGGCAACGTCTCGCGCGTGAAGGCGCGGGCTCGCGGTGACCTTCATGGTTCACTCCCCTTCCGGTCCGGGGTCACCAAGCCCTTCCGTCTCCAGAGGCTCTGGTCAAAGCGAACGTCACACCCCCCTGCGATTTATATACCGCGCCGCCTCTTGCGAGGCAATGGACATTTTCGGATGCTGGCCAGTCAGGCGCGCACGCCACGCCCCCCACCCTTCAACACCCTTAAATGTGGCTGTGTTTGAGCGGTTCTACTACCCCCTTGAGGGCTACCGTGAAATTGGGCGGTGTGGTCCCAGGGAGTTGCCCGGGCTTTCGTATTCCTGGCCCTGTGACGCCGGGGGCTTTCGGTCCTGGTGGAGTTCGCAGCGCAGCAGGAATGCACACCTCCCCCATCCTCGCCTCGCAGCCGATCAGCAATCCCCAAGCGGGCGCTATAACTTGGACGAGGGAGCCTCCTTGGTGGAAAGATAGTCGAAAAAAAAGCCTCCAGTGCCGAAGAGCCGAAACACAGACGGCTGCCTCTAAAAGAGAGCCACGTCTTGCGGAACATGCAGTCTTCTTCGTTCTCTGTGCGCTCTGCATCCTCTGCGATAACTTGCCATTCCCGTTAACGGACTACCGCCGTCCTCCGCGTCATTTTGAGTTCCGACCTGCGCCAGCTCTTGCGCTGGGAGTTGCATCGGCGTCCAGGTCCCCGAGGGCGAACTGAATTCCCGCAAGAAAATGCTTCAGAATGACTGCATCCCAGAATACGTAGGGGTTGTGCCCCAGCGAGCAGTAAAAGACCCGCCCCTTTCCATACTGGCGAATCCAACTGACGGCATAGTCGTTGTCTTCCCGAAAACAGTTCCCACGGCTGATTCCCTGGTTCATGTCCGTCCTGTCCACGTCAATGCTGAGGAGCACATGGACTTTGTCTCGTGAATAGGGGGCTGCAAACCGAAAAATCTCATCGCGGACCTCGAAGCTCCTGCCGCCAAAGGCTGCGTTTACAGAACTGCTGGGGTCGTCCAGCTTGATGGTCACCTTCTCATCGGCATCCCGATGGGATGCTCCTCTTGCCCCCAAGATTTCGCCAAACTCGGGCCAGTTCTCCGAGGTGACTGTTACCGCGTGACTCGCAACGAGTCCACCGCCATTGAAGACAAAGGCGCTGAAACTGGCCCGCAGTTCCGGGGTGTCGAAGAGGGGGCCGATTGTGTTGTTCAAGAAGACCGCATCGAACTGGGACAGCTTATCCGGTAGGAGCATCGCTCGATCGTTGCTGAAGACCGCCTCGAAGGCGCCGGTCTTTTTGCCCATCAGTTCAACCGCCAGGTTGGCGTGCGGGATTGAAGGATGGCCGTGCCTGCCGATGTTCAGGTCTATCACGAGGAGCTTTCTGTTTTTAGCGGGGACGGCAGGCGCCCTGGAAGGAACCGCTTCCTCGATTTTCTGGCGTTCTTCCGGGCTTACCCCGGCGAGGCGGCGAAGGCCCGCAGTGCGGGCGATGTAATTGCGGTGGTAATCCGCAATCGGGACGACAATCTTATTGAAGAACTCAATGGACCGCGCGATTTCCGCCAGTGCATCCTGCTGCTCCGACGGGTATTCCAGTGTCCACAGCGACGGCTTAAGTTCCAATCGGTACGCTTCCTTGATGAACTCTTCCAGTCCAGCTACTCCCATTCCCCAGGAGACGTCCCGACCTTCGCTCCCGAAATGGCTGAGGTCATGGAGATGGAGGGTCAGAAGCCGGTCCTTCAATGTTCTCAACATACCAACTGGTTCGAGGCCTGCACTTATCCATACGCCGAGGTCGCCGCAGAGACCAATCCTCTTGCTGCGCCCCTGGTAGACCTTCAGAGCGTCCTGGGGGTTCAGGGAAGCTGCTGCAGGGCCCGCGACCCGCTGGTGAATCGCAACGTTGATGCTATACTTGTCGCACAACTGCTCTATCATCGAGAACGCTTTCGGGGCGGCCTGACACACAATCGTCTCGACGCCGACGGCACGGGCGAATTCGAAGATTCTGGAACAAGAGTCCTCATCGAGGGGCATGCTGCCCACGGCGTAGGTGGGCATGGTCATCCCCGCTGAACGCAGTTTCGCTAAGACTGCCGCCCGCTCGGCTTTCGAGAGGTTGTAATCGAGATTTTTCGGGATGTCATTGCTTACCTTTTGCTCGGAGAAGCCTTCGATGTGCCTCAGCCCAAGGGAACCGGTCAGGTCAATTGCCTCAAAGAACGTCTGATGTCGGAAACTCTCTGCGGCGACGCCAAGACGCCATCCCAGCGTCTCGTAAGCGCGAGCGGCCTCCCCGCGCGCTTCGGGGGCAGAAGCCTCTCCTCGCGAGCTCGTCAGCGACAGAGTAAGTCCGAGGAAGATAGCTGCGGTTCGAGGTTGGACTTTTGCGCCCACGTGATTTCTCCCCCGAAGTCTGTTTCCCGGAGCAAAGCTCGCAGCCAACGCCTACAAATGCCACGGGCTGCGCATCGCTCTGCAAAGCATTCTGTTGGCCTCCTCGTCATCAATAAACATTTCCCTGGCCGGGTCCCATCGGAGCTTGCGGTTCAGCTTCATTGCGATGTGGGCTTGCTGGCATATAGTCTCTGCCCGCACGGCCGCCTCGACGGGCGAGATTGTTTGTTGCCCCGTTTTGATTGCGTCGAGGAAGTTCCGATGGTGATTGTCGCTCTTGATGACTTTGACCTCGTTTGGCCCGATGACCGCTTGCATCAGCGATTCAGGATATGTCTGCATCGCTTCCCGGCTGACATATATCCATCCTTCCGTGCCGAAGATCACACTGGCCATGTAATTGCGGATGCCGAACTGCTTTGCCCGCTTCCTGGCGGTCACCATGTCCATGTGTATGAGCCGAACGCCGTTGGCGTATTTGTGCTCGACCTCCCAGGAGTAAGCCGTGTCACGTATGTCGTCGTAGAATCGCCCCGAGCCCTCCACCTCAATCGGGCCGCTCGCATCGGAATCGTTCACCCACTGGGCTATGTCCACGTCGTGGATTCCCCATGCGCCGTCCAGGCAGCCGAGACCGTAGTCGCTGATGAACATCCACGTTCTTGAGACACGCGTGTTCCTGTAAGGCGCCCAGGGAGCCGGGCCGAGCCACGTGTCGTAATCGAAACCGGGTGGGACCGGCTGGGGCGGCTCCTCAGGGATGTGGCTATACTCTCCGCCGGCTGACCCAATCATGATGGTCTGAAGCTGGCCGATTCTGCCATTACGAACCAGTTCGCACGTATGGCGGTAGTAATGACTCGACCGCTGCTGGGTGCCGAACTGGAACACAACCCCATATCGGTTTACTGCATCGCGCACAGCCTTGGCCTCGGCCACAGTGATACTCATGGGCTTTTCGTAGTACGTGTGTTTGCCCCGACGAGCTGCTTCTATCCCGATCAGGGCGTGCCAGTGTTCGGGGGTGGCGATGACAACCGCGTCCACATCGTCGCGGGCCAATAGCTCGCGGAAATCGTTATAGGCGCCGCAGGCCTGGTCGCCGTAGTATTCGTCTACTTTCTTCCTGGCTCCCTCGGAGTAACTCTGCCGGACATCGCAAACAGCAGCGACCCGGACATCCGGATAGTCCAGGAACCTCCTCAGGTGGCCCGTGCCCATTCCGCCCACTCCGATGAAGCCCACCACAATGCGGTCACCCGGCGAGACTTGCCCGACGCCGCCCAGCACCCGCGACGGAACAACGAGAGGAAATCCCGCGAGGCTTGCCAGACCTCCGAGAATCTCTCGAAGAAATTCGCGTCGGGGAAGTCTGTTCTTCTGCATCATTGTTCTATTCTCCCTTCTGGCTCGCATCGTTGCGGCGTTTAATCGTGATGTCTTTGTACCAGGCTTCGCTGGGCGGACCTGAGTGAATCTGGAGGCCGATCAAGCCGGTCTGTTCAATAGAATCGTCGGGCTCCGTGTAATCCACTGTCTGATAACCGTTGACCCATAGTTGAATTCGCTTGCCGACGCAGCGGATGACGTAGCTATTCCAGTCGTCCGGTTTAAGGATTTTGACGAGTCTTTTCGGGTCGGGTGCGGCGAGTATCTGCTGGCGACGCGACTCGTCATAAAGGCATCCCCAGTAGTGCTGGCCCATGTCGGCTTGATAGCCTATCATCTCGTGATGATTGGGAATCCGGCGGCTGCGAATCTGGATTCCGGCGTTAGCGCTTTCCTTTGGGCCGATTAATCTGACCCTCAGGCGCAGTTCAAAGTCGCCGTACTCCTTTGTCGTGCAGAGAAACTCATTTCGGGGAATCGCCTTTTTGAGCGTTCCGGCGACAATTGCGCCGTCTTCAATGCGAAACATGTCGAGATTTCCTTCCCAGCCGATGAACGTCTTGCCATCGAATATCGGAACTTCCTTTACCTGCGCGAAGTCGTCAGCGGGAGGCCCCACCGCCGTCATCTTCAGCCTCGCCAGGCCGAGGCGTGCCCCGCGGCGTACCGGGGACGGTTCCCCGGACGAGGCCAACTGTTCATAGATTTCCGCGGCCGCGGCCAGGTTGCCGCGCTTCTCCAGTTCATAAGCGCACTGGAGAGACGCGTGGCTTGCCTGGGTGCGCCGTTGTGGGTCGTCGCTTCTGCGGAGGTCGGCGAGAGCCCGGACTGATTGTTGGCTGGCAATCTTACCCAGAGCAGCGATCGCAGCATCCGCCACGGCGCCATCCTTGTTCCTGGCCACTTTCACTATCGCCTCGGCACTTTCCGCACTGCGTCGCTCACCCAGAAGATTGATCACGGCAATCAATGCATTGCCCCTGGCCCTGCCCAAGGCGCCCAGAAGAACAGAGTCCGCCCTCGGCGATGGGCTCGACGATAGCGCGTAGCAAGCGGCCTCCGCCATGCGAGTGTCCTCGGATTCCAGTAGCTTTCGCAGCGCCGGCAGTGATGCCTCCGTCCCGATTATCCAGAGTTGTTTGCACACAAACTGCTTGCAGGCGACGGATACGTCCGATTCGAGCAGCTTAGCGAGCTCCTTCTCAATGGCGGCTCGCAGCTCAGGGTCTCGATGCGTTTCGTTAACGAGCTTCTCCACCGTGAGCAGCGCTTTTCGTGACCTGCCGTAGTCATAATCTCGGATTGCCGCGACGCTCCTTTCGATGTCCGCCTGAGTGGTTTCAGAAAAGGCCACGGCTGCACTGGCCAGCACCGCGGTTAGCGCAATTAATGCAAACAGGGTGATTGGTTGACCTCGATATTTCATGAGTAGTCCTTTCTATGAATCTCGGCCCGGGCAACCTCCTCAAACCCGCCAGGGCGCTCGCATCGTCCGCGAAAGCATTCTGTTGGCGTCTTCGTCGTCCAGGAACCGCTCGGTTTGGGGATTCCATCGCACCGTGCGTCCGAGGCGCAGACAGATGTTTGCGCAGTGCGCGATGGTGTGGGCGCGCTGGGCGGTCTCGGGATACGATGCAGTCTGTTTCCGGGAGCGGATGCAATCGAGAAAGTTGCGTATATGCTCCGTCATGTACGACCAGTGGACTCTCGGCACCTGGAGTCCTTTCAGGACGGACTCCGGCCCTGCGGTAATCTCGCCCTCGTCAGTGATATGAATCCATCCGTCGTCTCCATCGAATCGCACCCCTTTCGAACCCGAGTTCATCAGGATGCGGACACCGTCCGCGTAGCGCGCCCCCACGTTGACCTTGAAGGGAACATTGGCGAAACCGTCGTCTGGAAACTCCCCTTCCCCTTCGAACTCGACCGGCCCTGACACGTCGCTGTCGTGCGCCCATTGGGCAAACTCGAAATAGTGTGGGCCCATGTCGGTAATGGGACCGCCGCTTGTGTCCCAGTTGTTTCGCCACAGCTCAACCCGGACGCTCGAGTACGGCGCCCATGGGGACTGCCCCAGCCACCGGTCGTAGTCGAAGCCTTCTGGCACGGGCTCCGGCTTCGCGAGGCCGTTGCCACCCCAGTCGCCGAACGATGTGGTGATCGTGCGCAATTTGCCGATCCTCCCGCGGCGGATTGTCTCAACCACAAAACGGTAGGCGTCGTTCGACCGCCGCTGTGTGCCGCACTGCCAGACCGTGCCGCAACGATTTGTTGTCTCCACCAGAGCGCGTCCTTCCGCAATCGTAAGGCTGAACGGCTTCTCACAGTAAACATCCTTGGCCGCCCTTGCCGCAAGAATGGACAGTGGCGCATGCCATCGGTCGCCTGTGGCTATCAAAACCGCGTCAACGTCATCTCGCTCCAGCACTTCCTCGTGGAAGCGGTGAGCGACGCAGTCGTGGTTGCCGTAGTGGGCGTCAACCATGGCCTTCATTTTGTTTCGCCTGTCCGCCCAGCAGTCACAGACCGCCAGGCATCGAACGTCCTTTTCCTGGAGGAAGTCCCGGAGATCACTCTTGCCTCGGGCGCCGCAGCCGATAGCCCCCAGCGCAATGCGCTCGGAAGGCGCCACGGTGGCGCGTCGGCCCAATACCGAAGACGACACGATGCGCGGAACTGCCAGGGCCATTCCAAGCCGCAGGAAGTCTCTTCGGTTCATCACTCTTTTGTGTTTTTGAAGGTCCGCCATAGCCGTCTTACGTCCTGCAAGATGTGAGGGTATAATGGGCCTGGCTGCCCGCAAGCCTCCACCGAGACAAAAGGGCGTTCTCAGTCTAATGTCGTTGCAAGGCCGTCTTCATCCCTTCCTTCCAGAAGTGAGTTTCACAATACGCCGTGAACATACAACCTGTCAAGATAGGGTCTCACCCCCACCTGGAAACCGCGGTCCAGCTCCGCGGGACGGAAAGGCCGTACTTGACCCCAGGACAACCGCCAAAAGCGGCGCAGAAACAACGTGTTCCCCATGACATGCTGAGCGCGACACGCCTCGCGGATTGTACGAAAAACGCACTCAAACGTTTAGTGAGTTTCAGGTCTGTCGGTTCGTCAATTGTACTCGACGATAGTGGCGCGCTGCCAGGATCTCCCGTTGAGAGTGCGATAGGCACGGAAAACATGAGGAGTTGGAACCCCACGAGGTATGCCCAGGGATCGAATGAGGAGCAGACAGGCTGAGTCTTCGCAGAGGGGGCAGCTATCGGGGATACGGTTCAGGAAAAGCCGCGAGTCACCCTATGGCAGCACCTCGACCTTGTAAAAGCGCGGGCTCGTCAGGAAAGTAGTATCGGCGAAGCTCAATGTGTCGCCAACAGCCGTGAATGGTCCTGCGAAGGGAATCCACTCCATAAGGTCGTTGCTGACCAGCAACCTGTAAGCCCTCCGAGCGACCGCGGAGCATTCGATCTTGAGTCTGCCATCGGCGAGCCCTACGCTTAGGATTTCAAACCGAGAGCCAGCGTCAAGGGGGTCTGTCCCAGCCAACAGCTCTGCGCCATCCCTCTGTCCATCCGCGTCAGTATCAGGGCTTCTGGGATCACAGAGGAGAATGAACTCCCCAGTATTCGGCAGCCCGTCGTCGTCAGAGTCGTCCTCCTTACTTCTCCATAGGTCGGCGAACCAGCGGATTTCCCAGTAATCCGGGAGGTCGTCCTCGTCCTGGTCAATATACTCATCGGCCCCTATGTCCAACACCGTCGCGAAGGGACGATGCTCTCCGTCCATGTCCAGAGATGGCAGGCCATCAAAGTAAATGTCGCTCGTCCCGGCATCTACGCAAGGGGAATCGGGCCGAAGGTGGAAATCCTCTTTCCCGGGGCAAACAAAGAGGGGATTGTCGTGGGTGACTCCCTCGCCCTCATCTTCGTCCTCGATGCACGAGTAGGTTGCCGAGCACCCTTTCAGGTCGTCCCCGTTGTTCCACAGAATGCAATTAGAAACCACGGGAACGCAAACCGTACATTCCCCGAAGCCCAGTCCATCGCCTCCCTGTCCTGCTTTGTTCCCCACCACTGTACAATTGATGAACCGGGGCTCGGAGTAGTTCGAGTAGGCGCCTCCGCCTTCGTCTGCCGCGGTGTTATTGAAGATAAGGCACCCAGAGATTAGCGGCGAAAAGCCGCCGCACGTGATTCCTCCCCCGGACCCGGCTGAAAAGTTGTCTGCGATGACGCTGTTGGAGAGCGTGGTGAGAGGGCAGTCGAAGAACGAGACACCGCCTCCCCAGGCAGCGCGATTGCCGCGTATCGCGCAGTTAGAGATTGTCAGCAACTCGAGAGACTCGCACCCGATTCCCCCTCCGCAGCCATTCCCGGCAACATTGTCCTTTATGTCACAGTCCGACACCGCGATGGCGTTACCCCGGAGGAACAGCCCTCCTCCATCTCCGCCGGAGAAGTTCCTTGCGATGGTACACCGCGCGATCTGGAGCGATGAACTGTAGGCGTAGATTCCTCCACCGCGAACATACTCGTCGTCCTCGGTTGAGTTGTCGTAGATTTGACAATCGGAGATTGCTGGCGCTGCGGCATAGCAATGGATTCCTGCTCCACATGCATAGCTTCCAGGGGAGGTCTTATTGCCGTAGATATGGCAGTCGCTGATTGTCGGCGATGCAATCTCACAAAGGATGCCGCCGCCCTTCTCGGCCGCTCCACCTGTTATCCCGAACCCTTCGATGACAGACTCCCCTGTCTCTTTCGAGGCAAAGGTGACTCCTCTTCCGGAGCTGCTGGCATCAATGACGGTCCTCTCCGGACCGAATGGGGCCAGAACATGAATGCGCTTCCCTCTGAAGTCAACATTTTCGCGGTATATGCCCGGAAAGACCTTGACGATGTCACCGTCCTGAGCGGCTTCGATTCCTGCCTGGACAGCGGCTTTCGGCCCTACGGCTCCTCCTGAATGTGTCGGAGACGTTCCGTCCCACGCATGGTCCCCAGAAAAGGCGTTGACGTAAACGGTACTCGGAGTCGGATGAAGCGGCGGGTAATCCCTCGCGCACTCTTCGATGTTCGACAGTCCGTCCCCGTCGTCATCCGCGAAAGGATCAGCGACGTCGCCTCCAAAGTGCTGGGTTTCCCACCAGTCCGGCAGCCCGTCCTCGTCGGTGTCGAAGAACTCATCCGCCCCGATGTCGGGGGCAAGTCCCGAGGGTCTGGAGTCGCCTTCCATGTCGGAAGACGGCGCGTTCATCCAGGTCCCGGCGTCAACGCAGGGTGATCCGGCGAGAAGGTGGGGAATCGGCAGGAACTCTCTTCCAAGGAGCGGATCGGCGGAGATATTTCCCCCTCCATCAGCGTAGGACCCGTAGACTTCGCCAATATCACAATGGAATAAGACAGCGGGTCTTTTTCCATTCCGTCTCCCCACTTCCGCACGTCAGGTCGCGCGTCCCGTTTCCCCAGACGATGGTGTTGACAAACGTGGCTGTGGAGAACTCCGGGAGCACAACTCCCCCCGTTCCTCGCAAGTTGATGTTGCCGAAGATAGTGCAGTTGACGATTGTGGGCGACGACGCGCCGCACCAAACTGCTGGCTCACCCCCGGAAACGTTGCCGGATATCAGGCAGTTCGCGATGGTGACGGGCGAAGACCCGAGTAAAAACCCGCTGCATGAGCCGGCCGTGTTGTCATATATCGCGCAGCGCTCGAAGGTCGTCCAGGAATCATCGCACCGGATGGCGCCAGCCCGGGGAGAGCTGTTATGGTGCAATTTGCAGTCCGCGACCAGCCCTCCGGATTCTCTCAGGTAAATCCCCGCTGGCCCGCAGCACCCGATCTGATTCGCATATATATCGCATGACAGGATTATCGGGTCGCACTTGTCGCAGTGGATGGCGGCGCCGCGCTCCTCCGTACCGTTGTTGTAGATCTCGCACCGCTCGATGAAAGGAGAAGATTCCAGGCAGTAGAACCCCCCACCCTCCATTGCGCCCCAGTTCTCGTAAACGGCGCAGTCGCGAATTGTGGGGGAGGAACGAAAGCAATCGAATCCCCCACCGGAGTAAGCACGCCCTTCCGTGATGCCGAAACCTTCAAGAATCGCGCCCCGCCCTTCGCCCATGCCGAACGTAACGACCGGACCGCGGCCCGCTGATTTGATCACTGTCGCATCGCGGCCCGAGGCCGGCCTGACATGAAGATTCTTCCCGGCGAAACTTATGTTCTCCTGGTATGTTCCGGGCGCAACGATGATTTCGTCTCGATCGAACGCCGCGTCAATCGCTGCCTGGATTGTGGCCTTCGGGCCAATGTTGCCACCGAGATGGGTCTCGCTCACGCCGTTCCAACCGTCGTTGCCAAGAGACCCGTTAACATAGAACGTTGTGGACGATGATGCGATCGGATTCATGCCCCGCAAATACTCGTCAGAATTCCAGAAATTGTCTTTATCGGGGTCGTGCTCCGGAGAGGAGGCAACGGGGTCAGAGAAATACAGTAGCTCCCACCAATCCGGGAGCTCGTCGGTGTCGGAGTCGAGATACTCGTCGGCTCCAATATCCACCCGGCCGATCACCCGTGGATCTCCGTCAATGTCCGTTGGCTGCAAGCCCTGCTCCAATCCCGCGTCAATGCAGCATGAAGCAGCCGACAAGTGAGGGATCGGCATCGGCGGTTTGGCGAACGTCGGGTCCGCGGAAATATTTCCTCCGCCATCAATGAACTCGCCGCCCAGAGACCATACGGAGCCGTCGTACACACAGCATCGAAGCTCGATGCTGCCGTGGCTTACTTCGATGTCTTTTTGCTGGTTACCCCATACTATGGCGTTAATTACCAAGGTCGAGCTTTTCCAACCCGAATCAATCCCTCCGCCGTACCATGGCGAAAGGTTGCCGAAGATGGTGCAGTTAACAATTACCGGAAAGCACTCGTTATCACAGGCTATTCCTCCCCCTCCGTAGAAAGCGGAGTTCTGGACGATTGCGCACCCCTCGATCCTCGGGGATGATTTGTAGCACCAGATGCCCCCACCCCATTCATGGGACCGGTTCGAGTAGATCACGCAATGCGAGATCGTAGGGTCTGCCCCGCGGCAGCAGACCCCGCCACCGGGGTCAGGATATGCAGAGATGTTCCGAAAAATGTGGCAGTTGACAATCGTGGGAGAACAACCTTCACAGTAAATCCCCGACCCGCCATTGCTCCTCCCGCCACCCGTTACAGAGAAGCCCTCAAAGACTGCTCCGGGACCTTCCCGGAAGTCGAACGTCACGACAGTGCCCGAGCGAGAGGCGTCAATGATCGTCCGTGCCGGGCCGTCTCTCGACACGAGGTGAACGCTTTTGCCATTGAAACGGATTTTCTCGAAATAAGTCCCCCCGGCGACAATGACCGCATCCCCGTCCCTGGCAGTATCCAGTCCTTCCTCAATCTTCTGGAACGCCGTTTCCCAGGACTTCCCGTCCCCGGATTCGGACATGCTGCCGTCCACATACCAGGTCGCTGCTGGGGTCAACCCCGGAGACAGGAAAAAGAGCAAAACGCCGGTTGCGATACGGACAAACGTGCATCCTCTCATGTGCACCCCGCTGGTGGGCTGGTTCTAATCTCCGGTTGTTTCACCGGTCCACGGGGCCAATACTTAGCACTAACCGGATGCAGAGGCAAGGGACTTTGCGCCGAACGTAAAAACCGTCGCCGATCACATAAAACCAGTCTCCAAGAAAGCCTCCTCTGAACCGCCTGGACTGTACTGCCTTGAGAGAATTAAGCGCCAAAAAGGCCGGATATGCTCCGAATAGTCGACGATCCATTGGTTCCGCCATTGTACTCGACCTACCAGGCAAATCCTCACTTCTCGCTTGTCCGCAGTTGCTCCTTCTCGCTCACGCACAGCGGGTTACGTCCGTTCCTCTATCCCTTCTTTCGCACTCGAAGCCGAAGGCGCGAAATTCTGCCCTCGGAAGCCGTGTGATTTCGCCAGCTGCTTCTCCGTCATGGCGGACTCGTAAGCAATCGCGACCGCCCCTTCAGACGCTTTGAGGTAGTGGCCTGTGGCTTGCAGCGTCCGATGTCCAACCTGCTTCTGCATGATCGCCAGGGGCAGTCTGTAAATATGGATGTAATGCATGACGTGGCTGTGGCGCAACGAATGAATCGTCAGTTCATGAGGTTTCCGTCCTTTTGTATCCACGCCATAGTCGCAACCGAGACCTGCTTTCCGGACGTACCGCTGAAAGATTTGTCTCAAGCGATTCTCAGAGAAATGTGGGCTCTTCTTGCCTGCTGGCTTGAAGAGGTAGTCATCCGGCTTTCTCACCTGCCCATCTCGCTTTCGAACTCGCCCTTCCGCCTTGAGCATGCTCACGATTTCGTTCATAAGCCCACGCGGCAGAAAGCTTGTCCTCTTTCTCCGCGTCTTCGCGTTCTCTGCTGGAAAGAAGACCGTGCTCCTGCTGGAGCTCAGGTGCTTGAGCTGAATCCTCACGAACTCACCCACACGGCAGCCGAGCTCGTAGACCATCCGAAGAATCAGCTTGTGCCTGTAGTTGTCAATGCAGTCGAGAAGTTTCTGCCATTCCTCAAGAGTCAGGCATCGAATCGTCTCGCCAAATCGCTCGTATCTTCGGGAGGACTTCACATTTGCTTTTTTCTGCCTTCCGAAAGGCTTTTCCAGGCCGGAAACACCTGTTTTATGCTCCATTTTCTGAACATCTGGTCTCAAATGTGAAGTCGGGGGGCTTTTTAAGCTTTTCGATTTTGTCCTGAAAAGTGAGACTTGCTTGGCGTGCCAACCGAAAGGTTTATAAAGGCCAGAGTCTTCTTACACGTAAGAGCGGCTACCTCTCGTCGAGGCGTCCTGTCTGCGACCGCGAGGACTTCCCCGACCGTGTTCCTCCAAGGCTCAAAGAAGGAAAGCTTACGAGGTTGAAGCTGCCAAAAGGAAACGAGCTTTTCCTGTCTGGAAAACGCGGAATTTCCTTGAATCGCTGGCAAAATGAGCCTGCCTCAATCCGAGCCAGAGCTCCCCATCCTCGCCCTCTCCTTCTTCTCACGACCCCCGGCTCTCTTCCCTCTTGTTGTGTTGTTCGTTCCCTGCCGTCGGCATGCGCCCCCGTCGAGAATCAGGGCTGATTCTCTCTTTTCAGGTCGTTCGGAGAAGGCTCGCGAAGTGGCTCGAAAAGGCTTCGCCTTTCGGCCTTCTCCTCACTCCAAGCAGATGAATCAGCCGAAAGGTTTATAAAGCCCCTACCACTATGTCTATCGAAACGAATTGGTAAACCCAATCGATAGGAGGAAAAACCGGAAAATGTCAAAGCCAGAGAAAGTTTTCAAAATAGGAGCTGTCCGAGCATCAATCTTCCGCAATGCCATTCAGCGACAGGGAAAACAAGTGATGTTGCCCAAAGTCGTCTTAGAAGTGAGATACCGCGACAAGTCCGGGACATGGAAAGGAACAAATAGCTTAAGCCTGAATGAAGTGCCCAAGGCTGTCCTCGCTCTGCAGAAAGCGTTCGAATACCTGAGCGAGAAGAAAGAACCCAACCCAGGCGAAACGCAGGCATCTCAAGACATCGAAGACGACCACTATGACTGGAGCACTGGGAAGTTCAGATAGCTGCTGAGGAATCCGACCGTCAACGCACGATGAAAATAATCGAAGAAGCCTGCCCTATCGCGCGCTAACAAAATCATGCGTTCGTAGCCTCCCGTTCCGGTCCACAAAGCCACTTTCCGCCGATCTCCCACCGGTTCTTGACCTCGCTCTCCCATTCTCTCTCCCTGCTCATCATCCGAAGGTAATTCTCACTTTTCCCCGTTTCCCAGTGAGCCTGCCCCTACGCGCTTCACCGCCCGAAGACATGCCGGAAGCCGTCCCCTGAAAAGCTTGGCTTCCGGCTTTTTTGTCACTTCAAAGAGCCAGAAAGGAGACGAATCCATGTACAGCCCAAAAATCAGCTCAGAACTCATTCCGGAGCTCTTCCACATCAGAAAGGAAGCAGGAAAGCCAATGACCAAGGTAGTTGATTCCATGATCAGAGAAGGAATCCGACGATGGAAACGAGGAAAAGAAAAGAACAACAACCGTGAAAATAACACTCTCAACAGTCCGGCAAGTCCTGAGAGAAGCGCTGGGATTTGAATCTTTCACAGCGGGCTTCATCAGGAGAATAGAAGAAGGAGAATGGTGTCCAACGGCTGCAATCAACAGAGAAGGAGTTCTCGTCTACAACCGAGAATTTGTGGCGAAGAGCGTTGCTTCCCGTGAAGACCTCTTCAGCCTGATCTTCCACGAGCTCCTCCACATCGTTTTCCAGTCGTTCATCTACGACTGCGGTCCCATGGAGAACCTTGCTGCCGACGCGATCATCAACGCGGTCATCAGCCAGCTCTACTCGGCAGAATCAGGAGGAGGGAAACTCTTCATCAAGCTCTACTCGAAAGAGGGCGTCGAGGGATTGCTCAGGCCGAGAAGCGGTTTGCAGAATTCCCGGTTTGAAAGGCTCTATCAGGCCCTCTACACGTCGTGGAGACGAGAAAGCCTGACCACGGGGGAGATGATCCAGACTCTCAAAATTCTGCTTCACGACGAGAAGGTCAGCATCTTGCTCCTCGGCGGCCATTTCCTCAAAGGTGAAGCCAAACAGGGAACCCGGGCGCCCGAACCGCTCGACAGAGAAACAGCCGCGAGGATCGCCGAGGACATCAAGAAAGACATCGCAGGGGGCAGGGAGGCGGGCTATTACCCAACCATCTCAGAGCTTCTCATGGAGGCACTCGAGTCGAAGCTCTCAATCAGGCGAAGCCTCTTGCTCGGCTACGCAACCGACAGAAAGATTGACCGGTTCAAAGAGGAGTTCAGGGAAAGGCACAGCATCGTCTCGCCCATTCCCCTTTGCCCCTCGAAAAAAGACCTCGTGCTCCTGGCATCAGGTCTCCTGCCCCTTTACTTCCACAACACCCTGAACAGGCCGAAATGGAAGAAGAAAGGAATTGCCATCTACCTCGATGTCTCGGGAAGCGTCAACGATGCCCTGCCCGAAATCCTCGGGATTCTGCGCCGGCTCCAGAACGACATCACGAGCATCTATGAGTTCTCGAACGAAGTGGTTGAGGTCTCGATGAAAGAACTCGCCCGAGGAAAGGTCAGGACAACGTTTGGCACGTCCTTTGACTCGGTTGCCAGGTCCATCCTCGAGAAGGAATATCAGAAGGCTGTGGTCATCACCGACGGCTACTCGAGCATCAACGATGAGCTTCAGAAACAGATGAAGGAAAGAGGAGTGAGGATTCTGACGATTCTCTTCGGCGGAGCGAGCGAGAGGAACGACTTCGCGAGTTTCGGCGAGGTTATTCATCTGAAAGACGCGGTGGGGTAGAGAACTGGGGAACGTCTGGCGACGCTGGGTTCGGGGTCATTGGAGTCTGAAACAGAGGGGAAAAGCAGCGGTCACGGAGGCGCTCTTGAGTGTTACCGCGCCGTAAGGCGTGGCGCAGAGGGCGACCTCCGTGACATCCTCGGCGATCGCTATCCCTCCGGAGCCAACGCTCGGCATCAGCGGCGGTGCGCAGCACCGGCCGCTGCATGCCGTTTTTAGACGACCGTGGTCTCACTAGACATCAACCGGGACACACATCTGCCGGTATTCAAAACGGCCGGCTGAATACACCTCGGAGGTGAACTGGACGTCAGGGAGTCCCTGGGTCAGTCTCACCGAAACGAACAGACCGTCGGGAAAGTGAGAGGCCTCCGCCATCGCCACAGACCACGCAGCCACACTTACGGGGATGGCCTTCATGAAGCGGCCATGTCTCAGCGCCAACGCGTGAGTTATAGCCGATGTCTCCGGTACGACCTCACCGACGTCAAGGAATCCCCGGAACTGCAAGAGAGACCGGTCAAGCCTGGACCACAAGTGCAGCATGAAATCGATCGCAAAGCGCCGACCCTCATTAACGTCGGTCCAGTACGCGATCACAGAGTCGCTAAAGGTGAGTGCTGTGAGACTGCGACTTCTATCCCTGACCTTAAAAAACGCCTCTCCAAAGCTGTCGTGGAGATTCTGAATGCGACGCTGCAGAGTTTGAATCCCACCCTCAGCCAAAGTGCTCAATGCGTCTTTGGTACCTTTGATGTCCCCGTAGAACAGGAGTTGTTCCGACATACGTCCACGTCCCTATTTCTTCGCCAGCACAGCTTCTATGATTTTCTTTTCGCGTACGAAGTCCGCATGTGCAAGTAGTGCGACGCGGAGATCGCGATCATTCGTGTCGTCGATGACCTGAATCAGCATAGACGCCCGCTCAGTTCTCTCGTCAAACGGAAGTCCCATTATGTAGTCGATAAGGCTAACTCTATCCTTGTCGCTTTCGAGCTTGTGCTGATATTCAGCATTGGACATGTGCACTGGAGTACCGGGGAGCTCGCGATACGGTACATACGGAGAAAAGAGTGCTTCGGCCACGACGAATGTCTTCTCATCGCTCTCTGGCAGGAAATCAACCAAACGCAGAACCTCGGAAGCGAAGTCCCTAGCCGTTCTGCTCTTGAAGAACGCCATCTTTAGATGACCATTCACTAGGTCAGCATGGGTCTTGACCAACATGTCCCAGCGATCGTCTGGGATCCCCTTGTTGGGTAGTATCTTCGGCGTCTTTGTCACACTGTCTCTCTCTATGAAAGCAATGGCCAAAAGATCAGCACGCTCATCGCTGGAGTCCGCACTATGGATGACCTTGAGAAGTGCCTCTGCATGCACCGACTTGTCAGCCGTCTGCGAGCCAAGGACCGCCTTTAATTCTGCCGTTTTCGTCATGTTATAGCTCCTTTGCTCTTGGTCGTCTAACAATAATTAGATGTATCCGCATAAGATGCGGGTCACTCTGTTTCTGCCCATATAAGACGCCTTTGAAAACCATTCGCCAGAGGTGACATGCCCATGCATATCAACGGGTTGCAGCCGCTTGGGCCATTTAGCTTGGCGTGTTATGCGGATCGGCATAAGAACCTCCTTCTCATAGCCCATCCACCGGGCTGCGAACCCCCGACGGCCCGCGGTTGAGGACGTGGGCATAGATCATCGTCGTCTCTACGTCCTTGTGGCCCAACAGTTCCTGGACCGTTTGGATGTCGTAACCCCCTTCGAGCAGATGGGTGGCGAAAGCGACCCGAAGGACGAGGGACGAACGCTGTCTCTGCCGACAGCACCCCGCCGCCACATCTGAGCAGAGCTGGCAGCAACCTTATCCGCCTGGTCATTGGTGTGTCACCAAAGAACCTTTGAGTGCCTTTCCTGAAAGCGAACGCCCCCTCTGCTCAACAATCATTCTGCCAAAGCGGGAAAGCGTGTCAAGCCCAATTTGAGCGAAGTGACAAGTCCGCCCCTCGCGATCTTCGTCGCCCGCCACGTCCTCGCCCGCATCAGCGCCCACCCCATCAACCGTCCCGCAGAGCTCCTCCCCGACAACTCGAAACCCGTTGAAGTCCCCTCCGAGAACCCGGCTGCCTGATTGCACACATTTGCCCAGGCGTCCCAAGCCTCGGATGTTCACCCCGCACGCTCAACCAAACCCGAAACCAAAATGAGTCGGGGGAAGTGTCTCGCCCATCCGCGATGCCTCCCTCTCTTTCTTAACAACAAACAGAAGAAAGGAGAAGAAACATGAAAGTCCTGGAAATGCTCGGAATCTGTGGATGGAAAGCCGAAACAGAGAATCTATTGCTCGCATCGCTTCTGAGAGGAGATCCTGTTCTCCTCGTCGCAAGGCACGGATGCGCCAAGACGCACGTTGCCTGCAAGCTGGCCGAAGCCCTCGGCAAGAATTTCGTGGCGTATGACGCATCGAAAACCCCGTTTGACGATGTTCTCGGCTACCCTGACATTGAGAAAATGAAGCAGGGGAAGATCGAGTACCTTCCCTCGAAGGTCACGGTCTGGGACAAGGAGATGATTCTCGTGGATGAGCTGAATCGCGCTCTTCCAGAAATGCAGGCGAAGTATCTTGAGCTCATCCGAAGCCGCAAGATCATGGGTTTCCCGACAAGAGTGAAATAGGTTCTATCTGCCATGAACCCGGTCAGCTACTCTGGCACGCAGCAACTCGACGAGGCGCCGCTGATCACGTGCCCCGGCACGCAAGACCGGTATGCTGCGAGCCATTATGTCTCCGAAAGGTCTCTCTATCCTGAAAGCCACTTTCCGAAGGCATACTATGCTGTGCTCCCTTCAATGGTGCTTATCGTTCCCGAGGTCAGATTCTCTGACGCAACCGTTGCTCAAAGGTACATATTTCTCATCTCTCCAAGCGTGTTCACGACCCCCTCTCTCAGTTTCTTTGGCGAGAGGACCTCCACGTTTTCACCCCAGCTCAGGACCCATCGCTTGACTTCCTTCAGGTCGGAGAGACGCATCGCCAAGATGATTCCGCCGTCGAGAAGTTCGCGAATTTTCTGGGAGTGATGCCAGACCGTTTCCTTGATGAATCCAGCGAGTTTCGCATTGAACTTCAGCTTGACGTTGAAGAGCCCCTTGCCCGTCATCACGCCAAAGGAGGACTCGAGGAGGGTTTCCGGTTGAAAATCGCGGGGGATCTGGAACGTTCTGTTGGTCAATTCGACTCTCTGAATCCAGCTCGGCGTGAACATCCTAATGTCGCCCCTCAAATGACAGTACCCGATCAGATACCATCTCCCCTGGATGTTCGCCAGGCGATATGGGTCAACCTCCCGTTCTGTGGCTTTCCCCGACCAGGGGCTTTTGTATGTGATTCGTATGCCGAGCTTTCTCCGAGCCGCCTCAGTCAGTGACTTAAGAACCTCAGGATCGAAAGAAAGCACCGCCCGCATGTCGAACGAAAAGACACCCGTGCTCGCCTCAAGGTCAATGCTCACTTCATCCGGGAGTTGCCTGACAAGCTTGGCAAATGCTGATTCGAGCTGTGCCTGATACGGCGTTCCTTTGTATTGACGAAGCACCCTTTCCGCGAGAAAAAGGGCAAAAACCTCCCCTTCCGTCGTCTGGATGATCGGCAGCGAGTAGTTTGGCTCGGTGTAGTAATATCCCCGCTTCTTGGCATCGTAAGCCAGCGGCGCACCGAGTTGGTCTCGCATGTACTCGATGTCACGGACGACAGTCCTCCTGTGGACCTCGAAGCGGTGCGCCATCGTCGTGGCGTTCGGGTAGCTTCCGCGACGGATCGCCGTGTGAATCTCGCAGATCCTGCGTATCGGAGGCCGCGATGCAAACATAGCTTTTCCCCGTTCTATCGCCCGTTTAATATCAAACCCGGTGAGCCATAGCTTGTCCTACCAGTAAGAAAGCTCAACCATCATGCTGTAGTCTCCCCTGGCTACATCCATCCAGCCCCACTCGTCGGCTGCCCGTGCCGGGGCACATGCTGGCGTTCCCGGTTCTCAAATAGTACCGCAGGCTGCTTTGCCATCTCAAGCCGTTTGAAGTTCTCCGGTTGAGTCTGACCGGCCTACGCGTACCCACCCTCATGTATCCAGCCTGCACCCAAAAGGCCGATCGAGCACGGTAAAAACCTGCTGTTCGCTGACGACAATCTGGAGGCAGTTAGCGAGCAGGGAACGGGGTGCGAGAAGAGACTTCTGCAATGAAAGCCCGGGGTGCGTAGAGACGTGTTTAGTCTGGCCCGTTCCCGCTGTCCAAGCCCCATGGTGGGGTCACCCACCCCTCGGTTAGTGGCTTATACCGGATTGTGTGCACATTTTGCCGCAAACAGGTGAAAACTGGCCAACCGTGCTGGAATCGTCATCGTTGAGATCGTCGGGAAACGTGCAGGCGTCGCCCCGCATTCGTAAAGCGAAGCCCGTTGATCCGCTCGCGAGCAAAAGACCCCCTTCCTCTTCTGCGAAAAGGATAAGCGGCCCTTCAGTGGACACTCCAGCGCAGACAGTTCACCGCCTCTCGGCGACAGATTTTGTTGCCAAAGAAGGAAGCTCAGGAAAACGCCGAACCGGCCGACCGGGTTCTTCTGACCAATTCGTGCCGTGCACCGTCGGACTCGGACTCCGACGAGGAGAAGTTGTAAATCCAAGCGGAATGCCTACAGCGAGTCCTATCGTCGAAATCGAATTACCTTCTCTTCTGCCTCTTTCGGCGCGGGCAGCTTTAGTTTGGCCACCGCCTCTCGTCGGTGCTTCGGGTCGGTGTGCAGATAAATCGCGGTCGTGGTGATGCTCGAGTGCCCCATGAGGTCTTTGACGGTCTGAATGTCCACCCCGTTCATGACTAAGTGACTGCCGTACGTGTGCCTCAAGACGTGAGGAGTAATTCTCTTCCCGAGGCCTGCCTTTCGCCCTGCCGCAACCAGGGCACCATGGAAGGTCCACTTGTTCAGCTGACCACCGTTTTCTCCTCGGAGCACCCAGCCGGACTTGCTCTGCCTCACCCGGAGCTCTTCCACCAACTCTGGGGGGGAGAGCGACTACTCTCTCCTTACCGTTTTTTGATGAAAAGCCCAATTCCGGCTTATTGCGGACCCATAATTCGCCTGCCTCAAGGTCAACGTCCTGCCATTCCAGAAATCTGGCCTCCTCGAGACGCAAGCCAGTCAAAAGGATAAAGCGAGCCGCGTCCCGACCCCATGGATTAAGCTTGTCGAGGAAAGGGTTTATCTCATTCTCGGAAAGGAAAATGACCCTGCCTCGACCCGGCGTCCTAACCTGTTCGATTTCCACCGGCACGTGAGGTAGCCACCCCTGTTTGACGCACCGTTTGAGAAAGGCCTTGAGGTGCCGCAGCTCCAGATTGACGGTGCTGGACGAAACCTCTGTCAGTCGGCGTCTCTTGAACTCCTCGATCTTCGAGGGTCTAATGTCGTCCGCAGTCCTCACGCCCCTCATCCGGTCCAGGACATTCTTTATCGCCCGCCTTGACCTGTCAGCGTGTTGAACTGTCCTGTTGAGTTCAAGCCAAGGAAGGTATCGCGATAGCAGCTCATTGACATCGGGCCAGCTTGCGGATGGGCCACGCCCCGTCTCGAGCTGATTGATAAGACGTCGCTCGTACTCCTTCGCCCTCAACTTCGAAGTGTGGCGAGTGCTCCCCCTGTAGCGCCTTCCACGATGCCAGAAGTCGTACCACCAATAGGGCGATTTAGTACGCTGCCTAACGGCCATTTTTGTGTCCTCCGATGATGGGTGCGTTGCAAACCTATCCACAGCCTAATGGCACTAACATAGCGCCCACTCCGAAGCATGCCAAGAAAAACCGTCACACTGGCGTCACACTGGGAAGCCACCGGGAGAAATCAGGGGGAGGGCATTTTACGTAAGTGCTTGCGGGAGAAGTGCCGGGGATGGGATTTGAACCCATACGAGGCCAAAGCCTCAAGGGATTTTAAGTCCCTTGCGTCTACCGGTTCCGCCACCCCGGCGGCAGCCAACAGCTAAAGGTCATAGTATCACCCGTGGCTCGTCGCGTCAACAGGTAGGCAACTTGAAAATTCGTCAGTCCGTTTTTCTCAACTCGCCGCCAGTTTGGCTGCAAATCGCCTCGGGCCAGCCGAGTGCCATGAGGATACTGGAAGCTCACCTCTATCTTCACAGGTGCCCCGGTCATTGAAAGGCCTACGCGATTTCCTCTCGGGATACGGCCCTCACAATGGGGTGTGGCTACGTTTGAGTGGTGGAGGCCCTGCCACGGTTCCCCGGCGCCCGCTTTGCCCCGTGGCCGCGATGAATGTGCAGACCCTCATGATTTTCGCTGTTATGGTCTGTACCGCTGGTATCCTGTCCTGCCATGGCGGGATCTCGTCGGCATCTTGCCCGCCTCCCCTCCTGTTCAAGGGGGCGACACGCCCCCCGCACAGCCCCGCGGAACGCGGGGCAGCGTTACCGCTTGGCATGACCCCTTGAACGTAGCTGCGCCCCCCACAGTGCAGATTGTTGTCACTGCGCGCTGTAAAGCAGTCGCGTCGCGACCGTGAGGAATTTGGACATGTGCCGGGGAGGAACATGCGGCTCGCAACCTTTCCGGGCGAAAGGGGAACGGTGTCGCCGGCGGGGTGGCGACCGTGGACATTGGGCACGTGTCGGCAGCGCGGGCCGCGGCGAGAGAAATGCTCGGGCGGGGACGGTTGCGGAAAAGGAGTTCAGGGCGGCACAACGACGGGACGGGCGCTTCCCGCCGAGGCACAGGCGGCCGGTCGCCTGCATGCCCGCTAAAGCTGCAGGGAGTTCCGCAGAAAAGGTTGAACCTCTGGGGTACACAGCCAGTCCATGGGCATCCAGACGCCCCGCCACTACGGGATGACGGTCACTTTCTTCAAGCCGGTCGAGGCATGAACTTCTATCCGCTCGTCGCGTCCGACACGCCTGACAATGATGGCTTCGGTAGCGGGCAAAGACTCGATCAGCTTCAGTCCTTCCTCGGCACCCATGACCGAAACGGCGGTTGCGAGGGCGTCGGCCTGCGTGCAATTATCGGCGACGACCGTGACGCTGCAAACATCGTTGGAGATCGGCCTTCCCGTTCTGGGATCGAAAAGGTGACAATACCTTTTCCCGTCCACAACGAAGAAGTTCATGTAATCGCCGGAAGTGGCGACGGCTTTGTTCGAAAGTTCAAGGACCGCAAGGTAGCCTGGCTTAGCGGGGTGAAGGACGCCAATACGCCACGGCACGCCGTTCTTGTTTTTGCCGATCGCTCGCGCCTCTCCTCCGATCTCGACGAGAGCGTGTCGCAGTCCTTTCCTCAGAAGGACCTCCGTCGCCTTATCCACGGCGTAGCCTTTCGCTATGGCTCCCAGGTCCACCTTGGTTTCAGGGTCGCTTTTCATCAGGCTGTGGATAGTGGGGTCGAGAGAAAGTTTCCGATAACCCACGTGAGGCAGAACGCTGCGAATTTCTTGGTCTGAAGGGACGTGAAGCTCTTTCACTGGCCAAAAGCCCCAGAGTGTGCTGAGGGGAAGGGACGTTACGTCGAAAGCTCCTCCTGTTAGTTCCGAGACCCTATGTGCCTCCTCAACCACCGCGAAGGTCATACGGTCAACTCGAAGCCACTCCCCGGCTGCGCTGCCGTTGAGGCGGGTGACGTCGCTATCTTTCTTATAGTGACTCATCAACCGGTCTATCCTGTGAATCTCAGCGAAAGCCGCCAGAATGGCGGATTCCACTTCCTTCGCAGACATCCGGTCGGAGACGGCCGTGATCCGCGCCGCGATAGGCCCCATGACTTGTTCTTCTCGGTGGCACACGGTGCGGCAGCCGAAACAGAGGAGAGCCGCTCCGAGCGAAAGGACTAATCTCCCGGGGAAGTTCATCTTCCGTAGACCTCATGTGATGCGGTGGGACTCATCACGGTGGCCGTTACGTGGAGAGGCACCCGTTGGCATGAAAGAGTCGGGCCGCGCCTGCCGCCGGTTGCGTCTTTCGCTCTCCCGCCTGGGCTGGATGAATTATCCAGAGGTCGCGCCTCGAGCAGTTGCACGGCGATTTTCGCTGAAAGGATGCAGCGAGAAAGAACGGGCCTTAATCGGCTCTGCCGGCGTGTTAGAACTCAAGCCCCTCAATATCCTCCTCCTCACGGAATTCGTCATAGTTGATGTCCAGGCGACTGGGGCAATCATCGTATTCCGGACACTTCGAGCAACAGTACTCAGGCCCCTCGAAGTAGTCCTCACATTCCTCGAATTCTGGGCAAAGCTCACAGCACATTGAACTCACCAGCCTCCTTCAAACCGTCAGGTGCCAAAATATGATTACGCTGGGCATGTACCGCACTTCGAAGCGACAGAGCGCCATTCACAAGCTTCTCCACGCTCCTTTCAGACGCCGACCCTCCCAATGCCCCCTCCGACAAAGAATTTCACCTTGCTGACTGCTCATTCGTGGAATGGAAGTTGTGGGATGCTTATATGGGAAAGGACTGGGGCTGTCAATAGAAAACCGCAAATGCGTCGCAACCCGCCCTCAGGTGAGGCATTGCCCGATTGGGAGCGATGAGGCCCCGTAAGTGCTTCCCCTCGCTTGTTCCGGTTCATTGCACGAATTGAGAGCGCAAGAGACCAGCCCCCGTTTCGGGGGCTGGTCTCAATTGCGTCTCCACGGCAGGCTCTATTGCGACACCACTCGATAGAATCGCCTTGTCATGCCGGTGGTGGCCTCGCCCGGCCAGGTTGTCTGCGTGCTTGGCCATGTCCCTGTCACGGGCTTCCAATCTCCCTTCGCAATGTCGTCGGTGTACTCAACGGTGTAGTTGCCCGGGCCAAAGGCGTTCCAGCTCAGCTCAACCTTTCCGGCAACAAGCCTCATCTGCTGGATAGCTCCCTTCTCAACGGGTTTCTTCTCCCCGCTTAGCTTCACGTTGTCAACCGCAAACCAGTAGTCGTAGTTGGCGTTGTAGAAACGCCACCTCAGTTGTATCTTCTTCCCGTCGTATGCCGACAGGTCAAACTCCTCCGATGCGCTGTCAATCGCGGGGTCTGTGCCGGCGGGGAAGATTGACTTGTCGAGATGCAACAGGTTAACCCAGCTTCCGGGGACGCCGGCTTCGATGACCCTCACGTCAACGTCCGCTGTCTGGGCATGAACCGCATCCTCCAGGTACGCCCTGTAGTTCCTGTCGAAGTTCAGACGCAGCTTTATCCATTCGGTGCAGTCAATCTCCTTTGTGATAAGTTGCTCGTCGGCATCAACAGCACCCGCAAGGTCGGTGTCGGTTATCGCGTACTTGTTGTCCACGTCGGCCAGGTCAGGACTCTCGTCTCCCAGCTTATCGCCGGTCGTAATCCAGAGCCTCCATGCGCCAAGAGCACCGGCCGTGCCCTGAATGGTCCACTTCCCCCCGGCAACAATGTCATCGCTGCTGTAAAGGGTCGCATAAGACTCAAAGTCGTCCTCGAAAATTGCCTGCCTTTTCGGAGGTGTCCAGTTAAAGCCGACTCCAATCTTGTCCAAGTTCAACTGTCCCGAAACAGATTCAACCCTCAGGACGTGTATCCCGGAGGTTGTCTGAATCTGCTCTTCCATCGGAGCGTAGGTGAAGAGATGCCAGTTGCCGGTGATGTAGCTCGTGGTCCCTACGAGGTTGTCGTCCCAGTAAGCGGCAAGCACTCCTCCGCTCGGAGACGCAACCCTGAACGTCAGCTTTATCCATCCCCCCGGAGGGTCTCCCGGTCCCGCCACCGGAACGTTAAAGGTGTACTTATACCAGCTCCCGGCATCTATCCACCCGATGTTGGTGTGCAACACGCTGGGGTTATCCGCTTCGGGCACAGTCTCGATTCCTATGGCATCGTTTGGACGGTAGTCTCTCGGCCCCCCCTTGTTCGGATGCCAGAAATCGTTTGTGCACTGAACCTGATCGGCAGCCGTCGCCTCCGTAGCCTTCGGGCAGTTCTGGTATCCGGGCCACTGCCCTCCTCCGAAGTTGAAGTTCTCGGCTTCCCTTGTCTCCATCGTTATCCTCTTCTCGTCCGAAGGAGGCGAGGCGGGCCCTTCCGCCCCACCTCTGTTGACTGCTGCGACCTTATACCTGTAGGCGCTTCCCTCGACAACTAGATAGTCCACGTAGGACTTGGCAGTGATGAAGGCGATTTCGTCCCACGCCGTGCCATCTACGCTTCTGAAAATGCGGTAACTGGTTACTCCTTCCTCGGGTGGGGCGGTCCAGCTCAGATAGGCTGCCAGGAGCATTTCCACGTCCAGATTCTGTGGGGCGGACGGAATCATATACAGCCCCTGGTCTCCTCCGATGGGCTGATCCGTGACGGGGCCATACGCGAGAGTGCCGGGGAACTGAATCGCGCCGGACTGCGTCCCGGGGATGCCTAAGGTGTAGGAGAGAACCCGCGATTGAACCTGTGCGCCGGAAAACGTCCACGTTATGGAGCCCTGTGCGGGCGTGCCGCCTCCGGCGTTGACAACGCTCAATGTGGCGGGGAACCGCTCTGTGACGACGAGGTTTGTGGGCGGCGTCTGGGCGGGGTCGAGATAGACATAGATTTCTCCGCTCACGTTCGTTCCCGCCTGGTAGCTGGAGGGGAGGAGACGGGCGCCTGCCACTCCGCTTGGAGGATAGCCTGTTATGGCCATAATGTTGAATCTGTTGGATACGCTCGGGTCGCCAATTGTGCTCCGCGGGTCTCCTTCCATGAAGACCATTCGCGTGAGGGTTTTGGTCGGGTCAACCTGGTCGAACTCGAACGCGAACAGCCCGAAATTGGAGCTTGGCCCGCCGCTTGCACGGAGCATCCCGGAGATACCGAGGGTGAGAGGAGAAGGGGGCGTCCTGGGCGGCGACCCAAGATACCAATCCTGGGAAAGGAGCAGGAATTCCTGCGTCGAGGCATCTTGATAGACCAACTGCACCGCCAACTTATCAGTGGAAGTGCCGCCGTAGCCGTTGCCCGTGCCGGTCAGGAAACGGAGCTTCTGGAACTTTCCTTGCTGGCCAGTGGCGGCGAGGTCAAAAGCCTTGTCGCCATCCCCCGAAAAGATGGATAGCATGTTGACGTTATTGAAGTCACCGAGTTGGAAGTCCTGGACCTTTCCATCGGAGGGAAGGCCGGGCCAGCCGTTGTAACCGTCTTCGACCAGGCAGTCCCCTCCCTGGTCGAAGCCATCGCCTGGCTGGTCTCCGACGGTAATGCTCCAGATTCCATCGCGGTTGAAGACGCTTGTCATGTCGAATTGACTCACCTCGACAGCCCCGTCACGGTCAAGAACTCTGACACTCACCGTGGCAGTGTCGCTGTGCTGTCCCGGTCCGTTGTCTACATGGAGCTGGAAGGTCAGCGTTGTGTCGAAGTAAACGGGAGGAGCGCGGAAGGTGATGTCGGCCAGGGTATCATCAGCGATGATTACCTTCGGCCCGGCTGTCTGAGTCCACTTGAAATTAACGCCGTGAATGGAGGCGCTGCCGACGAGGTGACCCTCGGCTCCTTCGCGGACGGTTGTGTCAGTGCCGGTGGTGAGGGCGGTAACAGCATCGGCATCAATGACGGTTATTGTGAGCGGGGCCGAAGAGCTTCGCGACTTGGAATCGGTAACCGTCAGCAGGAAGACCAAATCGGTATTCCCGACGATGACGGGCGGGCCGGATGGCGCCGTGAAAGTCGCCTCCATCTTATCGGCGTTGGTCAACGTCACCGCGGGGCCGGATATTTGCTTCCATTGATAGGTCACGGCGTTCTGTGAGTCCTTCGCATTGAGGGTGACGGAAGCCCCCTCCTGCTCTCCCCTATCGAGACCGGGGTCGGCGACAGCCGCGGTCGGGTCCTGGTTGCCATAAACTTCCAGCTCCGAAATGGAAGTGAAATCGGCCGTGCCGCCGGGCGTCCCGAAAATGCGCACGCCGACGCCGTTGACCCGCACGAAAGTGATGTCGTACCGGGCGTAGGGTGTATGGGCGGCTGGCGTATCGGTGAAATCATAAGGAGGGCTAACGGCCAAGCCGTGAACGTCCTGCCAGGTCGTTCCGTCCTGGGTGTACTGCACCTTGAGGTCTGTCCACCATCCGCCGTCCGAGAAGATGTCCCCCTGATAATAAACGATGTGCTGGAAATAAAGGGGCGACGCCCAGAGGTATCCCCAGAAATCCTCGGACTTGGGCTGGCCGTTCCAGCTATCGTTGTTGTCATCGTATTTGCTGTTGTTCATACCGGCGATGGCATAATGCGAAATGACATAAGTCTGGCCCTGAACATGGGCAAGAGGCGGAGTGGTGTTGGGCGGAGGAAGGGCAAGGTTTCTCAGGATGACAAGGCTGACGATTTCGCTGGTAAAGTCGCTCTCTCCGTAGGCATCATTAGCGGCTCTGATTCTGACCTTCCAAAGCTGCCCATCCGGCTGATTCTGGAAGGTGAAGGTGGGTAAAGTGGGAGTCGCATAGGGAAACCACATCGTCGGGGCGGCTTCCACTTCCACTACGTAAGAATCCGCATCTATGAGAGGGCCCCAGGAGAGCACGAAGCCCTTGTTGATGCGAAGGGTTTGCAGGTTAGTCGGCGCAAGCATTGGCTTGTTCTTGGCGCGAATCGTGATGACCACGGTATCGCTGCTTGGCCCGTCCGGCGATTCGATGTCGAGCTGGAAGGTCAGAACCGTTCCCACGGTGAGGGGAGGGGCTGTGAAGTGGCTGATGCCGTCGGCAGGGGTGGGATTATCGAGGGTGACCTTTGGCTCGCCAAGAATCTGAGTCCATTTGTAGCTGGTGGCGTTATAAGATTGCGAACCGTCGAGAGTGACCGGGTCTCCTGCCCAGACGACCGTATCATCCCCCGCGTAGGCGCCCCTGTTGATGACTATGTTGTCAATGGCGTGAACGTTGTTCAGACCGCCTGTAGCCGCCGTGAAGCCGAAATAGGCATCAAAGGCCGTGTAGCCGGCAATCTCGTAGTCGAATACCTTGGTCTCGGGCATAGGCGTGGCAGCGGTTTCATTTCTCATCCACATCTCAAGGTGCCCGTTGTTGAACTTGATACTCACGTGAAATGGCGCCGGGAGTCCTCCCGCGGTGCCTGCATCCTCCATCTCCGGAATGGTGGAATTCGTGATGAGGTCCGTGCGCGCGGAGGGCGTCACCGAACTTATGGCGATGTAATTCTCAGGTTCCGGGGCGCCGCCGGTGTAGGTATCAAACCTGACGCCGTATCCATCGAGTCCGTCAAAACCCATTGACCCTCCCCCTCCCCCGAGAAGATTGGGCCCTCTGACCCATGCGAAAACCATCCCGTCGGCGCCGTTTCCAGCTCCTATCCAGAAGTCAAACTCTATGTTGAACTTCTGGCCACTGAGCTTCTCGGACCAGAAAATGGAGCCGGACTGGTCGTTTGAGGCGTCGGTGAGGAAGAGAGCCTGGTAGTCGGAATCCCAGGCGGCGAATCCGCTGAGGGTCCATTTGTCCGGGTCAGGCGCCGTGGTGAAGTTTTCCATTATCATTGCGGAGCCTGCGATGGGTGACAGAACCAGGAAAGCGACCACTGTTGACCAAAGGCATCTTCTGAATCCAGTTGCGTTCATTGTCTCCTCCTCTCCGAATGAGCGTTCCGCAGACGGAAACCGCTGTTTAAGGCTGACTCCAAAGCGGCACGGCACGGAATGGGACCCTCAAACCCGCGAACAACTTCAGCTTGAAGTCCATCCGTATTCACCGGAATTCCGTTAGCCGCAGCAGGCAAGGTTACATATTTACATAATCCACTTCTCGGTGGCAGTTGTCCAGAAAAAATTTTTGCGAGATTCAGGGCATGGATTGGCAGTCGGGTTGGCTCGTTGGAATGGCGGCGGTTCTGTTGCGCCGGGTGACGTGAAAAAGTTGCGTGCTGGCATTGCCGGCCTGGCACGAGCGAATCCGAGGGCGAAAGCTGTGCTCATTCGGGAGGCTGGCCGACGCCTTTCACTCCTACCATACCAGGATGCGGTAGAAGCGCTTGCGGATGCCGGTTATGTCGTCGGACCATTCAAGTTCCGTGCTGGGCCAGGTACCCGGAGCATCTTGCCATACCCCTTCGAGCAGGTCATCGGTGTATTGAATGATGTACGGCGACTCCGTCCTTGACGGGTCGAGTGGCGAAGGTTCCAGGGGGATAGTTACCGTCTTCTCGGTCACGGTAATTAACCTTTTTGCAGGAGGCGGTTTAACGACCTGCTCTCCGGAGAGTTTGACATCGTCAATGGCGAACCAGTAGTCCCAGAGCGCGTCGTGGAAGTGCCACCGCAGTTGTATCTTCTTTCCGTCGTAGGCCGAAAAATCAATCCGCTCCGAGCTGCTGTCAATGGCAGGGTCTGTGCCGATGGCAAAGATTGACTTGTCGAAACGCATCAGGTTGACCCAATCGCTCCAGCGGCCAGTTTCCTCCTCGTAGATGTGGATGTCCACATCCGCCACCTGAAGGTGGCTGAAGTCCTCCAGGTAGGCCCTGTAATTCCTCCTGAAATCGAGCCGCAGTCTGCAGTAATCGGTGCAGTCTATCTCGCTCGTGATAAGCTCCTCATCCACCTGTGCTTCCGGGGCGAGGTCGCTGTCGGTAATCATGTAATTTCCTGCCATGCGCCAGAGGTCCGGGGTCTCCTCTCGGAGCTTGGGACCGTCTGTGTTCCACAACTGCCATGCGGCGGCGGGATCGCCGGAGCTGTTCTTGATGGTCCACTTTCCGCCTGCGACAACTTCTTGCGTGGTGCCGTAGCCCTCGAAGTCATCCTGGAAGAGGACTCGTCTCCTGGGAGGAGTCCAGTTGAAGCCGACGGCTATCTTGTCGAAGTTCATCTCGCCCGCAGTGAGCTGGATTTTGAGAGAGTGCCGCCCCACGCTGGAGACGACCTGCTCTTCCAAGAGGAAGTATTGGTAAACGTCCCAGCCGCCGGTCTTGAAAGCGAGTCTTCCGAGGAGGTTTTCGTCCCAGAAGACGGCAACCTCTCCTCTGCCTGGGCTGGAAACTCTCAGCTCAACCTTCACCCAGCCGTATTCGGGAACGTAAAGGTTATACTTCCACCAGTCGCCGGGGGAGGGCCAGACGATGACCCATTGCCCTTCTTCCGGGCCGGGGCGGATATTGCAGTCGTCAGGATGGTAAGGGGCGGGAATAGGCAAAGGCGGGCGCCCCGGGCCGCCGATGTCCCTGTAAAAAGCCTCGTCGTAATCCTCCGCCTCTCTGATGACGACCGGGCGCGGCATCCAGCAGAACTCGGATGACGGAGCCCCCTCCGCGCCCCTTTCGTTGACGGCCGAGACTGTGTAACAATAGGTTTTGTCCGGGACGACCGATTCGTCCACATAACTCGTCTCCGTCACGTAAGCTATCTTCTCCCAGGGACCGTTGTCGGTTCTGCGGTAAACGTTATATCCTACGACTCCGGCGCTCTTGCTGGGGCTCCATGACAAATGCCCCGCAGCCAAAATCTCCACCGTCGCGTCCCGTGGCGCGGCGGGAACCTCGTAAACGCAGTTATCTCCGTAGATTGCCTGTTCGGGGACGCCAGCGTAACTCAGCGTTCCGGCAAAGAGCAGCGCACCGCTTGTATCCGGCAGGACGCGGAGCGTATAGGGTATCTCGGCAATCCCGGTCTCGGGTGGCGTCAGGAACCAGGTTAATTGGTTGCCGAGCCTTGGGTCGCCTCCGAAATCGGCCAACTCCGCCCCCTCGGGAATCGTCTCCTTTATTGTTATGCTCGCAGGGAGGTTTTCCGTGTCTGCCCTCACCGAAAGCTTCACCTCAACAGCCTCTCCGGGCCGGTAGGAAGCCGGTAGTTGTCTGACCGCGTAGGCCTTCGGCAGAGGATTCGGGACGGATAGCGAATAGAGAAGGTCCGCGTAAGGAAGATCGTTGCGGTCGGTGATTCTGGCGGCGATGTAGTTTCCACCTCCCCCTTCCTCAAACCTCAAAGTCATCGAGTTGACTCCCTCGTACAGGGTGCAGTTCCGCCACCCCTCCGTGCCGTTGTCCCAGGCGTCCGCGCTGAAGGCAACGGCGCCGTTGTTCCAAACGCGAACCTCGTCGTCAAACCGCATGCGGAGCCGCGCTTCCCGCTGCTCCGGACAGAAGATGTATACGTGGTACATCTGCCCGAAGTTGTCGTAAGCCTCGTACCCGAACCAGCCGGCATCATCGTGGATAGGCGTCCATATCATCGGATTGATGGTTGTGGTTATCCCCGTGTCGGTGAAGTCGCAGACATCGCCTGCCATTGGGTTGGCGTTAGCCTGCCCGCCCCATTTCGCAAGATAGTCGTTTGTATCCAGGCTCTGATCGAGAGGGGCAAGGAAGCGGTCTGTCAGGGTCTGACCGAGGTGCAGAAGGTCCGTCCAGTAGTACTTCGCAAGGGGGGTGACGTGAAAGAGCGAGTTGGTGACTGTGACGTTCACCTCGTCGGTGCTTGTGCCGCCGACGCCATCGTTGACCTGAAGCTGAAAGGTCAGGCGCTTCGTGTGCGACCAGATTTCCGGAGAGGTGAAGGTGCAAACACGGCTTGTGGGATTGTCGAGAGCGACCTTCGGCTCGCCTATTTGTGTCCACTGGTAGGTGATTTGCCCGGATGTGGTCTGAGAGCGCCACCCATCGAGGGTGACCAGAGTCCCCTCCGAGACCTGCTGGTCAGGCCCGGCGTCAGCGGTGGTCGCGAGGTTCTTGACCGTGATGTGCACATATTCGTCGCTGCCGGTCTCCCAAGGGTCGGATGCCGTCAGCCTGAAGACAAAAACCTTGTCCTCGTCAACACCGGGAGCCTCGAAAGAGGCAATGACGCTGTTCGGATCCTGAATCGTCACGGGAACAGGAGCCGTCACAATTTCCCAGTTGTAATGGCTCACCGCTCCTCTCGTCGAGAAAGTAAAGCTCCCGTCGAGCTTGGCGGTTGTCCTCTCCGGGACATCCGCGTCAATCCCCTGAACGACAATCGCCCCTCTTGTCTGATCGCCATACACCTCCAGTTCCGCAATCGAGCTGAAAGAAGCCATTCCGCCAGGACTGCCAAAAATCCTTATCCCTTTTCCTCTCAGAATCGGGAAACTGATGTCGTATCGCGTGAAAGCCTTCCGTCCCCCAAGGCCGTCCGCGAAATCGTAGTCCGGAACGATTTTGACGTTTGGAACTCGCTTCCAGCTTGTGCAATCCTCGGTGTATTGCACAGTCAGGTCGGTGAACCAACCGCCGTCGTAAGAGGGGCTGCCGGCGTAGTAAACGACCGCGTCGAAATAGACCGGCTTGTCCCAGAGGTATCCCCAGTAATCTTCGTTCTTGAACTTTCCGTTCCAGCTATCGTTGTTGTCAACCGTGGCGCCATTGTTCATCCCTGCAATGGAGAAATGAGAAACTGTGTAGACCCAACTGGCTGGCGGGGTTGCTCCCACAGGAGCCGGCAAAGCGATGTTTCGCATGATCGTATAGTAAAGCAGCTCCGACTCGGCCCCGGAACCTTTGGCGTTCTTAGCTATTACCTTCATCGCCAATTTCCTCCCTACAGGCAGGTTGCGGACCTCCGCTTCCGGGACGGTGACCTCAATGGGCCAGATCGTGATCAGGTCAGGGGCTTCCAATGCCACCTCATAAGATTCGGCGTCGAAAACCGGATCCCATTTAAGCCAGAACCCCTTGTCCAGCGGAAATAGCCGCAGGTTTTGGACGCCAACGGGCGGGGGCGTGGGGCAGCGGACATTGATGAGGACGATGTCCGTGGAGGTTCCTGTCTCCCCGGTGACAGTGAGGCGGAAAGTGAGGGTGTAACCTACATCTCGGCTGGGGGCCGCGAAGGTACAGATACCATCGGGAGGATCGGGGCTGGGGCTGAGGGTAACAACCGGGTCGCCAGCCATGACAATCTGCTCCCAGTACCAGGCGGTCGCCTTCCAGGACAAACTTCCATCGAGGGTGACGGTGTCGCCGCCGTAAACCCACTGGTCGGGTCCCGCGTTCGCCTTCGTTACCGGCCCGTCCTGCGAAAGAATGGAAAAGGAACTGAAGGTCATCGTGGTGGGGACGCTGAACTGCGCGCTGGTCAAGGCGAAGCCGACATAGACCGGGCCGGCAAAGGCGTCGTTTGTGTAGGAGCTCCCTCGCTCCCAAGAGGTGCCGTGGGTGGAGTGAAACCCCGTGAAGGTATCGCCGACGCGATCGAGTCTCAGATAGTACGGGTAGGAAAGGTAGCCGCGGGGGATGTCCGCGAAGCCGGGCCAGGTTGCCGGGGCCTTGTCCTGGTCCCTCCAGGCCATCACAGCCTGGCCCTGTCCGCGAGTGGTGTGATAGAAAACGTATTTCGACCAAGAACACGAGTGATGGCGAACCATCAACCCGGCTTTGGACCAGGAACTGGTCGCGGGGCCGGTGAAGTCGTGCTCCAGGCGAACGCGGAGGCTCCAGTCGCCCGTTGGCATTTCCAGATACGCAAAGGCACAGCCGTCCTGGGAATCCCAGATGTCATGACCTGCGGCCGTGACGACGTAACTTTCTGTGTTCGGGTCATAGGCCACCGTCGGGTCGGGCATGGCGCTGTCATAAATGCCGGCGAGCTTTGCGAAGGTCAGCCCCCACGGATCGCCCGGGATTCTCTCGTGGATAATTTTGTCCTGCGAGGCCGCGAGAGATGCCAATAATACAGACGAAAACGCCGAGATCGTTGCCGATAGAAAGTCTCTCAGCACCATGGCAGTTCTCCTGTCCTCGTTACAACCTATACTGCCTGCGTTCCTCGAGGAGGCAGCCGGGGAGAAAAAGCCGAAGGCGCACGACCGTTGTCCCGGTCTATGAGGCCTTGGCCCTCAGCTCAAATCCCCTTCCCATGCAACCTTTTTCCGGCATCCTTCCCGCTTTGGCAGCCGCGTTTTTACGGTAGGCACAAAGGACACAAGCGGGAATCTCCGGGAAGGTCAGATTGGCCGGACACTGCGGATCGAAAAGCTCTGCATTCCGGTTGAGGGAATCGCACCCATCACCTCCTTGCGAAAGGAAGGAATAATCTCTCGCTCAGAGCTTTTATACGCCAGCCTACCCTCTTTTGTCAACGACAATTCGACCGCTCGCCGGTCCCGTTCGTCCGCGTAAGCCCGCTATTTCCTGGGCGGTCAAACCTGCAAGTACGCTCGCCTCAAGTGAGCAGCGGGATGCCGAATAGCTGGCAGAAAGCTCGCAGTTGCCTGGCATAGTTTCCGTAAAAAATCGTCTGATGCATCCCCTTCACGTCGCATGCGTCGGCGACCTCGTTGACCTCGACCTCGACGTTTGTTCGGCATCCTCCGGCGGGTGGCGTGTCGTAGCGCCCTACGACTTTTCCGGAATAAACAATCATCTGCGGCGACTCGCCTGAGAGGTAGTGAGCAATGGTAACCTCCTGCCCGACTCGCCAGAGAACCTGCGGCGCCACGCCGATGCCCGATTCGGCATGATTTCTTAAAATGTACGGCTCGGGAGAGCCGTTAGGGCCGTCCAACTTCGTCGGGCAGGTGCAATGGGCGCCGTAATAATGGTTCTTCTCGGTCTCGTTGGAAGCGTTTTGCTGAAAGCCCGGTCTATCGAACAGATACTGCACAAGCATCATAGTGAGAGTCGCGTCGAGGTCGTTCTGGCAGCCGGCGGGGATGCCTTCGTCCCTCAAGCTCATGAACCCCATGCAGGGAGGGGGAAACCGCCTCACCCTTATCGCCCCAAGGCAGTCCATCATGATTGCATCGCCTTGCTCCGCGTCGAGGATTCGCTTGCAGGCGACGTATGTCTTAGCCGCGTCAACGATGTCCGCCTCGGAAGGCTCGACGACCTTTTGGGCGTTCTTGAGGTAGGCCCGCGCGGTCTCTTTGACTATCGGCGTCGTCTCAGTTCGGTCGAATTCCTCCCCGAACCTCTCTCGCGGGAGGGCGCGAACCTGAGTCCCGAGCTTTTCCACCACGGTCTCTTTGCTCACGTCCCCGGCGATGCTGACAATCCGGCTTTCTTTCATCCATTTGGCTGCTCTTATCATCCTCATGCCGCACTCGAGGGCATCGAAATTGTCCAGCGAGCAGATGAGGTACACGCCGGGCGCCTTGTGCAGTTCGTTAATCTGCGGGTTGAGAAGGATGCCCATTGTGACGAGGATAACGGACGGGATTCCGGCTTCTTTCACGATACGAGTAACCGATTCCCAGTCGCTTTTCTTGAACGGAATGAGGAGAAGGCCGTCGGGGGATTGCTCTTTGACCTCGTTGATGAAGCTCGTCACGCTCGCCATTTCACGCAGCGGCTTTTCATTCATGGAGATTGGCATGGCGAGTTTCTGGGCGATCTTTGCAATCTCGTTGCTGTACAGCAGTTGATGTCCCTCCGCGTCGAAGCCGGCGCCCGGCCAGCTATAGTAGCCTTCTTGCCTGAGCGATTCCGTCGAAGGATAGAGAAAAGCTCCTCGCACTGTGGCGATTCCTTTTCGGCGGCGAGTTCCTTCGGCAGCCGCGACGGAGCGAAACGGGCCACCGGGAGAAAGAGTCATCCCCACTGCCGCGGCGCCCAAAGCTCGCAGAAAGTCGCGTCGCGGCATTGTCAACCCTCCGTCTGACCTTGAGTGTCTCATCTGCCTCCCTCCCGTATGAAGGTGTCGTGAACGCAGGGGCCTCTTGGCCCCGCACGCAGGTTTTACAGCTCCAATGCCCTGCAAACAGTCTTGCGTTCCAATTTTGTGCCGCAAAAAGCCGATGTCAAATGTTTTTTGGGCGCACCTCTGCGTCGAGGTCGCTGGTGGACTTTCATCATGGAGGGACGCTCGTCCTGGCGCTCAAGCAATTCCCCGCTCGCCGATTGTCCAGACGGCCCTGGCTCAGCGGCCGTTTTCTGCCCCTTGGTCGAAATTGGGGTGTGCAAATTTCGCACTGGACAAGGAAAGCCGAACTGAGATAGACTTTCCCGCAACGAGGGAGCCCGAGACTCGTGTCGCTGAGGCGGTGAAAAAACAGCTACGGGAGGCGATGACCATGAACAAGCGCGGCGGTTTCACTCTAATAGAACTCATCGTCGTCATGGCAATTATAGCAATTCTTATGGCACTATTACTGCCGGCGCTGAAGTCGGCGAAGGAGAAGGCCAAGTCAAACCTCTGCTTGACGCACATGCGGCAGATTGCAGTTGCCATCAATGTGTACGCTAACGAGTACGAGGGACACCTTCCCCATACCGGTCGCATGGGAAGGACTCCTCAGCAAAACGAGGGGGGCTACGTTTACGGGGGAAATTACGTCTCCTTTCCGCAGAACCCCGAATCGTGCCAGCGAATCAGAATAGAAGACGGCGTTATCTGGCCTTATGTCTATCCGGGCAAAGAGAGATTCAAGAAGATGCCGGACGAGTGGTACAGGGACGCCAGTAAGAATATTTATCTGTGTTCGTCGGCAGTCCCGCCAGGAGTCGCGCGAGGATTTAGCTATCCCCTGAATTGCTTCCTGGAAGAGGCTGAAGGAGGCGGCTACGTAGGCGAGGGTGTGAACATTTCCAGGATTAAGAACACCTCAAACACGATCATGCTTGTGGACGAGAGCGGTTATTCCTGCAACGACGGCCACTTCATGCCTCAATCTAATTTTGACGTCGGGACGGAAATTCATGGCGGCGGCGGTAATCTTGCCTTCTGCGACTTTCACGCCTCATGGATAGATAAGAAGCAGCTCGACAAGTACCTCAGAAGCCTCGACTTTTTCCACTGGTGGAGGTAAGACGGGTAAAGTCCGGCCGTTCCTCGGATAAGACCCTCATGCAGCTTCGCATTTGCAGCGACTTTCCCCTTTAGCGGCGCTGTGCTCACTACCTGGCTTTGCTGTCTCGGCTTTTCATGCATCGTGCGCACGCGCCGGGTTCGCAGGGCTGGGTATTCGACACCGGAATCACCGACAGCCTGTTCGTCATAAGGCTGAACCTTTTCCCCGTGAGACGGTGCGTTTCTTCTGCTTCAAACTCCTTGCGCGGAAGCAGAGTGGAAGCGGCTTCGGGTGGGGTTAGCTCATTCAGGGAGCGGCCCGTGAGAAAGATGCTGTCAGGAAAGTGTGCGCCCGGTAGAGGTCATGACGAGCTTTCCGTGTTTGACACCCCTTGTGCCAATGAGATGGTCTGCGACTTTCTTGATTGTGGCTGCCGGCGCCCGCATCACAATCACCTCCAGGCAATTTGAGCTATCGAGGTGGACGTGCAGCGATGAAATCGTCTGGGCATGGTAATCGTGCTGAGAATGAGTCAATCTGCGGGATAGGTCTCTCTGGCGATGGTCGTACAGGAGAGTAACCACGCCGATGGTCTCCTCACGGCCAGCCTCCCACTGCTCTTCTACGAGGTAATCGCGGATAAGGTCTCTGATAGCTTCCGAACGGTTGGCATACCCTTTTGCCTTTATCAAGCGGTCGAATCTCCGCGACAGAGAACGGTCAATTGAAACACCGAATCTGGTAAGGTCAGGCATACGCTTCACCTCCAAAGAGGATTCAAAGTTCGATGTTCGATAACATCACACGATTTAATGATAACACGGTTCGCGAGGCGGTCAAGGAGAGCCGCGAGCCGCGCTGCGACAGTTTTGGCGGCCGAGGACCGGTTGCGGAACCGTTTGGTCCCTTTTTTCAGGGGCGTGTTTTGAAATTGGACAGCCCTTTCGGCTTCTGCTATCCTTAGCGTTGCGGTCCGCCCGGTGCCGGGGTTCGGTTGAGATCGGGGAGAAGGCGGTCTCTATCTTTCGAATGAATTGATGTCAATGAAGCTGGAGAAAGCTGCGATGCAAGACGCTATCGTGATGTGGCGGGAGACCAAAATGGTGGTTCTGACGGCGTTGATCGCGGCGACGTATGCGGCAGTCATGATACCATTCAAAGGTTTCGCGCCGATTCCCGGGTTCGCGGAGGTTCGTCCCGGGGCGGTTGTCCCGATCATTTTCTCGCTGATGTTCGGTCCGGCAGCAGCATGGGGCGCAGCCCTCGGGAACTTCATTGCTGACATCGGCGGAACGTTCGGACCGGGAAGCGCCTTCGGCTTTGTCGGCAACTTCTTTCTCGCTTACATTCCATACAGGGTATGGGGGAGGATGGGCATTTGCCCGTCGGGCGCGGAACCGACGATGCGGTCGCGACGCCAGATTGCGGAATTCGTCATCGCAGCCGCTCTCGCCTCGTGCGCGTGCGCGACCTTCATCGGCTGGGGGCTGGACATCCTGGGGCTTGTGCCATTCAGCGCCTTCGCAAACTGGGTTTTTCTGCAAAACATCGTTGTGAGCGTGGTCATAGGTCCACCTCTCCTCGCCGCACTTTATCCTCGCGTCAAGAAATGGGGGCTGCTCTTCCGGGACATCATGTCGTCCTCTGAAGCCGCCGGCCGCCACCGGTGGCTGCTCGTTCTTCTGCTGGCAGTGGCAGTCGGCAGCGCCTACCTCATCGGCAACGCTTTCTACTTTGGTGCAGCGAAGCCCATTGCGGGGAAACTTGGCCTCGCATTGGGGCTGGCGCCTTCCATAGGGCTGATGGTTCTTGCCGTCGCATTGCTGTAGAATACCTCCTGAAAGCTAAAGGCATCCCCCTGGTGGCCGCTGAAAACAAAGTGCCGCCGCCGTCCCGGCGGCCGTCTCGGGAGCGTCTCGCTCCCGCTGTGGGCAGGATGCCCACAGGACAGCCGGCAAGATGCCGGCGATACATATCAACTGGTGATCGGGGAAATTCGCCGGTTCGCTTGGCCTCAAAATGGACAGCGACTTCTTGAAAGTGAAAGGCCTGGTGTTCACCTACAGGGGAGGGAAAAAACCTGCTCTGGATGGGGTGGACCTTTCCCTGCGCAGGGGCGAACGCATGTACGTCATGGGAAAATCGGAGGCAGGAAAATCAACCCTCTGCTTCTCGCTGCGCGGGCTCATTCCGGAATGCTATCCTGGGGAATTTGCTGGCGAGATTGTCCTCGACGGAAAGGCTATCGCCGGAAAGAGAGTCAGGGAGCTGGCAGGCGAGATTGGAATTGTCTTTCAGGACTTCGAGTCGCAGCTTTTCTGCACGACGGTTGAACTGGAGGTTGCGTTCACTCCGCAGAATCTCGGCGTGCCGAGGGAGGAAATTTGCAGACGCGTAGAGCGATGCCTGGAGCTTGTCGGACTCACAGGTTTCGACAAGAGAGACCCTGCGACTCTCTCGGGAGGGGAGAAGCAGCGGCTGGCTCTGGCGGCGGTTCTGGCGGGCGAGCCGCATCTTCTCATTCTCGACGAGGTCACCAGCGACCTCGATCCGGTTGGGAAAAACGAGATGCTGAATGTCATCGGCAACCTTCACGGCGGTCAACAGACAATCGTGGCGGCGACGCATTCTTATGAAGAGGCGAGTCAGCCAGGTTCCATCGTGATTCTGAAGGAGGGGAAAGTGGCGGCCCGCGGTTCCGCGGGGGAGATTATCTGCAAGCCCCGCCTGATGGAGGAAAATGGCATCCGCCCGCGTGAGATCAACCTCGTGGCGGAGAAGATCGGGATGAGTCCTATCCCGCCGAACGGGAATCCGGGCGACTTGCTCGCGGAAATCGGAAAGCGCTCCAACGCCCGGAAATTCGACGAGCTCCTGGAAAGAGAGAAGGAGTTGAGGAAGAGTTGCGGTCAGCCAATTATTGAGGCAGAGAGCCTGAGATTCTCGCCGCAGAAGGGGAAGGAAATCATATCGGGTATTGACCTGTCCATCAGGGAGAGGGAAATCGTGGCCATTGTTGGGAAGAACGGGGCGGGCAAGACCACTCTCATCCAGCACTTTAACGGGCTGGCTCTGCCGACGAAAGGGGAAGTCAGGGTCAAAGGAATATCAACAAAAGTCACATCGCCCTATGACCTCTGCAAAACGGTCGGGTTTGTTTTCCAGAACCCGGACCACCAGATTTTTTCGGAAACTGTTCGCAAGGAAGTATCATTCGGACCGAGAAACTTTGGGGTGCCGGAGAAGGAGATTGAAGAAAGAGTCGCCGAAGCGCTCGCGGCGGTGCGCTTGAAGGGCTTTGAGGAAGAGGACCCGCTCATGCTCCCAAAAGGTGGGCGGCAAAAAGTCGCAGTGGCTTCCATTCTTGCAATGCGCCCGGAAGTTCTTGTGCTGGACGAACCGAGCACGGGCCTGGACTACGAGGAAACCCTCGCGCTGATGGAACTCCTGCGCGTTCTGAACGAGAAAGGACACACGGTCGTTATCGTGACTCATAGCATGTGGGTCGTCGCGAAATACGCCTACAGAGCGCTCGTTATGAGCGAGGGAAAAATCGTCGCCGATACAACGCCGCGGGCGCTTTTCGCGGATTCTTCCTTGCTGGAATCGGCAGGGCTGACGGCCCCGGAAATCGCCGCGTTGACCAGCCGCTTTCTCGGCAGAACGGTCCTCTCGGCGAGAGAGCTTGAGTGTTGCCTGGAGGAAAAATGAGGGAATTCTCTCTGTACGTGAACGAAGAGACGCTTGTTTCGCGAATAGACCCCCGCGCGAAAATCGCTGCCACAGCGGCATTGTTCGTCGTGGCCATGTCATTCAACAACCCGCTGTACCTGCTTGGTCTCCTTCTGCTTGAGGCGTGGCTGGTCCTGGCGAGCCGCTCTTTGGTCAACATCAAAAGGGTGAAGGTTCTCCTGGGTCTTCTGTTCATCTTCAGCACGGTAATGTGGACGCTCTTCCTCCGGGAAGGACCTCTTCTGTTGAGGCTCGGGCCGGTGAGGGTGCACAGGGACTCGGCTCTTTACGCTCTGGGAATGGGAATGCGCCTGGTGGCTATGATTGTCGCCGGATTGGTTTTCATCTCCTCGACGATGGTCGAAGAGTTTGTCTTCGCCATGAGGAAATTCGGGCTTCCGCTGCCGGTGGGGTTCGCCTTTTCTCTCGCCTTCCGGATGGTCTCGCAACTGGTGAAAACAGCCGTTACAGTGAAACAGGCTCAGCAGATTCGTGGGCTGGACGTTGATTCGGGTGGAATCATCCAGAGGATTAGAAAACACATACCGCTGCTGATACCGGTCTTCGTTTACTCTATCAAAAGCGTGGATTCTCTGACGAGGGCGCTGGAGGCAAGAGGTTTTCGCTGTACAAGGAAGCCGACTCCGTTTATCATAAAAAAGGTCGGAATTGCCGACTACGCGGTGGTGGCGATTTCGGCAACAGTTGCGGTCGGCTCCATCGTCCTGAGAGTGAAAGGATTCGGCGAGGTGCTGCCGCGGCTTTGATGGCCGATTCAAAATCAATCTCCTGACGAATCACCGCACCATCTTACGGAGGGCTGATGGGTGGACTGGAAACGTTGCGCGATTATTGCTGCAATTGTTCTTGGGGCGGCAGCGGTTTCAGGGTGCGCCGTGAAAAGAAAACATCAACAGAAGGGTGAGCCCTCAGCCGCCGGGGAGAAGGTCGAGGAGGCAGCCGTCGCGGGCCTCTTCTATCCTGCGGAGAAAGAGGCTCTGACAGAGATGGTTGACGGTTTTCTATCGAAAGCCGAGGCGCCGCCGTTGGAGAACGTTCGCGGATTGGTCTCACCCCATGCTGGCTACCCGTTTTCGGGTCAGACGGCCGCTTACGCATATAAGCAACTGGCAGGGCGAGAAATCCAGACAGTGGTGGTTATGGCGCCAAGTCACTATGCTCTTTTTCGAGGAGCGGCTCTCCCCGACGTGGCGAAATATCGGACGCCCCTGGGGACGCTGGAGCTCTCACCGAAGGCAAAGGAGCTCGCCAAGACTCGTCCTTTCATAATCAACCCGCCGTGCGAGGTACGCCGTCCGGACTGGTCGCTCCGGTCTCCAAAGAAAGCGCCTGCCCCCGGAAAGGATACGCCTCATACCTGGGAGCATTCGCTGGAGGTTCAACTCCCATTTTTGCAGAGGACGCTGAAGGATTTCATGATTATACCAATCGTGTTCGCGCCGGAGGACCTCGTTGACATCGAAAAGGCGGCCCAGGTGCTAATGGAGCACGTTGACGAGAAGACACTCCTCGTGGCGAGTTCCGACCTGAGCCATTACAATCCGTACCAGGTTGCCCGGCGGAAGGACGAGGCCTGCATCAAGGCTATTTGCGATCTTGACCTCGACGAAATGAAGAAGCAGGAGGCGTGCGGCAAGGGGCCAATTCTGACGCTGATGCACATCGCAAGGGAGAAAGGGTGGAAAGCGAAGCTGCTCGATTACCGCAACAGCGGCGATACGACGGGGAGTAAGGCGCAGGTGGTTGGCTATGCAGCCATCGCTTTCTTCGAGCCGAAGGAATCCGAGGGCGAAAATAAGTAGAACCCGCAGTGTGTCTATGCGAAGGGCTATGGCATAGCGAGGATGAACAAAGAAAGGCAAGCATTTTATCGCGTCGGCGGGGCAATCGTTTTGCTGCTCATCGGAGTGCTGGTCGTTGTGTGGGCAACCCGCAGCCACCTCCAACGCGGCCCATCCCGCCTTTGGCGGGACGCCACAAAACGTGCTGAGGCAACGAGGACTGTCTACGAGGCGACTCAGACAAGAAATTTTTCTCAAGAGGAGCGGAGATTCCTTCTTGGCCTCGCGAGGGAAACGGTGGAAGAAGTCGTAAGAAACAGTGTCGTGCCGGAAATTGACGCGAGCGGTTTATCGAGCAGGCTGATTGAGCCGAAAGGTTGCTTCGTGACGCTGAATAAAAACGGCCGGCTTCGCGGATGCGTCGGCGACATTCTGCCCCGGCAGCCCCTTTACAGGGCGGTCGTGGAGAACGCTCGGAACGCTGCCGTCGAGGACAGGCGGTTTCCCCCGGTGCAGCCAGAAGAACTCGGACAGATTGAGATAGAGATAAGCGTTCTGACGCTGCCTGAGCCGCTGGATTTCGATTCTCCCGACGACCTGCTGAGGAAGTTGCGTCCTCATGTGGATGGTGTTGTGCTCGTGATGGGATCGCGGCACGCGACTTTCCTGCCGCAGGTATGGGAGGACCTTCCTGATACCGAGACGTTTCTCGCCCACCTGAGCAGAAAGGCGGAGATGGCCCCGTGGGCATGGCGAGACCGAGGGACATCCGTCCTGACCTATCAGGTCGAGGCTTTTAAGGAATCGGAAATGTGACCACCCTTTCAGGTGATCCGTCTGCAACTGACACCTGCGTCAGGGGTTCTCCGTCGGGAATCTGAGGAAGGATGGGCCAGGCGGAGTTGGGTAGCTCTGCAGGCCTTTGACCCGGTTCGCGGCGAAAAACGTAACGCTGCCCTTCCCCCGCGTGCCGCGGGGCGGGACGGGACGCTGGCGGTACGATGAAAGCTCAACACGATTTGCGCCAGAAGAGGACGCTTATTTTTTTTGCCGTCTGTGCTCTCGGCATCTCGTCAATTATGACTCAGTTGACGCTGATGCGCGAGTTGCTGAGCGTTTTTTCGGGCAACGAGATGGTCCTGGGGATCATTCTGGCAAACTGGCTTCTTCTGACGGGGCTGGGTTCTTATCTCGGCAAGAGCGCTTCAAGGCTGAGGGACCCGCTACGTGCCCTGGTGGTCGCGGAGATTCTCGTGGCAGTCTTGCCGATCGCGGATGTCTTTCTGGTCAGGACTCTGCGAAACGCCATTTTCGTCAGAGGGGCGATGGTTGGGGTGACGGAGACGGTTGTCAGTTGCTTCGTCCTGCTTCTTCCGTACTGCCTGGTCGCCGGATACGTTTTGACGCTGGCATGCTGCGTCCTTGCCTCAAAGGAAGAAGCCCTCAGCATCGGCCAGGTCTATTTCATGGACAACATCGGCGACATCCTCGGCGGACTTCTGTTCACTTTCGTGCTGATTTACCTTTTCGACCATTTCGGCATCCTGTACTTCCCGGCTTTCCTGAACCTATTTTTCGCCATTGTCTTAGCGTTCTCTCTGAAAAGCGAAGTTCTGCCATGGGTTACGGTGTGGGTACTCGCCTGGCTGGTGGTGCTGGCATCTGTTCACGACCTGGACGACGCCTCAACAAAAGTCGAGTACGCCAGACAAAACGTCGTCTATCGCGGAAACTCTCCTTACGGCAATCTCGTGGTGACAGAATCGCAGGGCCAATACAATTTCCTCGAGAGCGGCGTTCCCCTTTTTTCGACGCACAACGTCGAAGAGGTGGAGGAGACGGTCCATTACGCGATGGCACAGAGGCCGGACGCCCAAATGGTCCTCGTGATCTCCGGCGGCGTTTCCGGGACCGCCAAAGAGATATTGAAATATGGCGTCCGGCAGGTGGATTACGTGGAGCTCGACCCCAAAGTCATCGAGGTCGGGCAGAAATATGTGCCGAAGAACCTGGAGGACAAAAGGATCAGCGTTATCAATACCGACGGGCGGCTTTTCGTCAAGAGGGCTAAGAAGCGCTACGACGTGGTCATTGCAGACCTCCCCGACCCTTCCACGTCTCAGATCAACAGGTTCTACACTTACGAGTTCTTCCGGGAAGTGAAAAGAAGCCTTACCGCAGACGGGGTGCTTTCGTTCTCGCTGGGGCATTACGAGAACTACCTGAGCAAGGAGTTGGCAAGGCTGATAGGCGTAGCTCACCGGACGCTGAGACGGGTCTTTGAGAACGTGCTGATTATCCCGGGGGGAAGGGTTTTCTTCCTGGCATCCAATGGGGGACTTCATGGCGATATCGCCGCGCGCATCGAGCAAAAGGGAATTCGGACGCAACTGGTCAACCGCTCCTATCTCAGCGCGATGCTGACGCCAGACAGGCTTGCGGACATGGACAGGGCGGCCTCCGAAAAGGCCGCGGTCAACAAGGATTTCAGCCCGGTCCTCTATTACTACCACCTCTTATACTGGATCAGTCAGTTCAAGGTCCGATTCGGGGTTCTGGAAGGCGTCTTGTTGGTGTTCTTTGCGATTTACCTTTTTCGGATTCGGGCGGTTTCATTTGCCATTTTCACGACGGGATTCGCGGCTTCAGCCCTGCAGGTTGTGATATTAGTTGGGTTTCAGATTATTTACGGTTACGTGTACAATCAACTGGGGCTGATAGTGACGATGTTCATGCTGGGGCTGGCTGTCGGGTCGTTTGCCATGAACCGGATGCTGCCGAGGCGGAAGGGAAAAGACCTCGTGAAGCTGGAGTTCGCCATCGCGCTGTACGCCGGATTGCTTCCCTTCGTGATGATGGGGCTGGGGCGTGTGGGCGGCGGAGTTGCCTCGTCCATCTCGGCACAGGTTGCGTTTCCGCTGCTGACGCTTGTCCTGGCAGGTCTTGTGGGAATGGAGTTCCCCCTGGCGGGGAAAGCAGATTTCAAGGGAGTTACATCTACGGCAGCTCGGCTATACACGGCAGATTTCGTGGGAGCCTGCCTTGGCGCGATGCTCGTCAGCACAATCCTGATTCCGGTAATCGGCGTGGTAATGGTATGCCTTCTCGTCGGAGGATTGAACGTTGTCAGCGGAACGATACTATTACTGAAAACGAAGGCTTGAGTTGAGGAAGACCGGAAATGGCAAAAAAAAGCCTGAACTTCTACCTCGTCAAAACGGTTAGATTTAGTGGGTGGGTGCTATTCTTCGTCGTCATGCTTTACCTTACTACGGGTTATGCCCAGTGCGGGAAGCTCGGATTCGGGAAGTTGATGAGTGCCCAGACAGCCAAAGTAATTCATAAGTCATTTGACCTTCCGCTGGTCGTCCTTTTCCTGGTGCACTCTCTAATCGGCATTTACCAGGCTCTTCGGAGATGGGGATGGATCAGAAAGAGAGCGACAGACTGACCCCTGCGAGGGGAGCGCTTCGCAAAAACCCGGGCGTTTCGACCCGGCCGAAGGCGGTGTCCTTGCTCAACAAAGAGGTCAACCGCAGGCAGGCCATCAAGTACGGTGTTGCTGGTGTGGCGGGTTTGGTGGGAGTCGGGTACCTGACCTACCATGTCGTCAAGTCGGCCCGGCTGGAGGCAGAGGCAAGCGTCTTCAAGAAGGACGCTCCGAGGGGAGAACTCTGGCAGCTCTGGAAGAAGCGGGGATGGGCAAAGGAGGCGTACCATTATCTGAAGCTCGGACAGAACATGCAGTGCGAGGTCTGCCCGAACGGGTGCATCCTTGAGCCGGGCGACCGCAGCCACTGCCGCAACAAGGTCAACAAGGAAGGCAAGCTCTACACCCTCGCATACGGAAACCCGTGTGCAGTTCACGTTGACCCCATTGAGAAGAAACCGTTGTTTCATTTTCTCCCGGGGACGGGGGCCTTTTCGATCGCCACGTCGGGGTGCAGTTTCCGGTGCCTCAACTGCCAGAACTGGGAGATTTCGCAGAGCAAGCCGGAGGAAACTAAGGACCCTCACGGCCGCGAAGTCAAGCTCGACCTCCAGCAGACGCCATATGCGATACTGAGAGATATGGCTCGCCTTGGCCGGGTCCTGAGCATGTTTCCGGAGGACGTTGTCAAGCTGGCGGAGAAGTTCAGGTGCCGGTCAATCGCCTACACCTATTCGGAGCCGACCTCTTTTTACGAGTACATGCTCGATTCCTCGAAGCTCGCCCGCAGCAGGAACGTCAAGAACGTCTGGGTCACAAACGGCTACATCAGAGAGGAGGCTTTGCTGGAGTTGTGCAAGTGCCTCGACGCAGCCAACGTTGACCTGAAGAGCTTCAGCGAGGAGATTTACAGGAAGCTCAACTCTGGAAAGCTCCAGCCAATCCTCGACACACTCAAAACGCTCAAGGAACAAGGCGTGTGGTTCGAGGTAACCAATCTGGTCGTGCCGACGTATACCGATAAGCTCGATATGATGAGGCGGATGTGCGATTGGCTTCTTCACAACATCGGGCCCGACTACCCCCTTCATTTCTCGCGCTTCCATCCGCAGTACAAATTGGACCATCTCTCGCCGACGCCCGCGGAGGTTCTGGAGAGGGCACGCTCGATTGCGCAGAAGGCGGGGTTGAAACACGTTTACATAGGAAACGTTCGCGGCGTTACCGGCGCAGAAACTACTTTCTGCCCGAACTGCAAAAAGGCTGTGATTGAAAGGAACATCTATCTCGTGGAGACGATGAATATCCAAGGCGGGCGGTGCAAGTTCTGCCAGGCAAAAATCGCGGGCGTCTGGTCTTCCTAAAAGGGTGCGCCGGAGTACCGCCGGCATTTTGGCCCCGGCTCGACCGCGCGCAGGCGCGCTGCGCTGCCGGGGTGGTCCTCGTGTGAGGGCGGGATGCCCTCGCGACTCCCCCGCGGAACGCGGGCGGCGCTACGTCTTGCCCGGCCAAAAAAAAGCTCCTCCGCGCCGTAGGCTGACCGGAGGAGCAATGCCTGAAACTTGTGCGGGGGTTATTTGCCTTTCTTCGCTTTTTTCCTTTTGGCGGCGCCGCGTGCCATCTTCGCCCTGGAAATGTCGCCATCCTTATCAACGAAATACAGATAGCCGGGCTCTTTCTTCACCCCCACTTTCGCCACCTTCTGAGCCACCAGACTTCACCCCCTTTCCCGATTGACGGTTCGCCGCTGGACAACTCTTGGAAAAATGCTTCGGTTTTAATTAACACTGTCGTCGAGAGGTTGTCAAGACCTGAATGAAATTTTTTGTGCGGGTCGCACCCCGAGGCAAATGCGGGTGGATTCGCCCTCCCGATTCTTCAACGACCGGGCCGCAAAGCGCCCGGTCTCACGACTGCTTCTGAAACCACCGAACGGTTCGGTCAATCCCTTCCTCTATGGAAACGGCAGGCCTGTAACCGAGGAGCCTCGCGGCCTTCTCGATGCTGGCGAATGTTACAGGAACATCTCCCATTTGTGGCGGGACGAATCTGATTCTTGCTCTCTTGCCGAGGCCGCTCTCTATGAGGCGGACCAGGTCGAGAACGGTTATCGTCTGAGACCTGCCGAGATTGACTATCTCGAACTGGCACTGGCAATCAATGGCCGATAGGATGCCGTCCACGATGTCATCAATGTAGGTGTAATCGCGCCGGGAGGTGCCGTCGCCAAAGATGGGCACCTCCTCGCTGGCATGGATAAGACGCACGAACTTGTGGACGGCCATGTCCGGGCGCTGGCGGGGACCGTAAACCGTGAAGAATCGCAGGCACACAACCGGCAGGCCGTAGAGATGATGATAGGTGTGGCACAGAACTTCCCCCGCCAGCTTTGTGGCTCCGTAGGGGGAAGCCACGCTAAGCGGGGCGACATCTTCCGAGAAAGGGAGCTTATCGTTGAGGCCATAGACGGAGGAAGATGAGCCGAAGACGAACTTCTTCAAGCAGATCTGGCGGCATTCCTGGAGGAGGTTGGTCGTGCCCAGGACATTGACCTGATTGTACAGTTGGGGGTCCTCCACCGATGGGCGCACCCCCGCCATGGCTGCAAGGTGAACTACGGTGTCAATCTCGTTCGACCGGAAGACATTCGACAAGGTAGGTGCGTCGCGTATGTCCCCCTCGATGAGGGTAAAGCCGGAATCGGATAGGAACGGGCGGACGTTACCTCTCTTGACGGCCGGATCGTAAAATGGACAAAAGTTGTCCAGGCAGATGACCTTCTTCCGCGACCTCAGCAGCCTTTCGACCAGGTGAGAACCGATGAACCCCGCTCCACCGGTCACCAGAACGCCTTTATCCTTCATGAGATGTATGTGGTCTCGTCATTTGAGCTTTCGGGTCAATCGGTCAAGGAGGGTTTCCGCTCTGGCCACCGAACTCTCCACAAGAAAGGCTGGCAGTGACCAGATAGAGCCTTCTCTGAGCTGGGCGTCAGTCTTCCTTATCTGTCCCTCCTCGTCCCCGTGGCGCACCTTGTAAAAATTCCCTCTCTCTTCAAGGAATTCGAGGACATTTCCTTTCGAGAGCGTGCGACGCGGCTGATCGGCGCGCAGCATGGACGCCTCTTTCGCCGTAACATACACGTACTTGCCGGAGGAAGGAGGAAGCGACCTCGTGTAGGCATGCCATCCCCACAGCGCCCCAAGGGCGACCAACACAAAAAAGAGCATCCCGATAAGCCACCCCGCGAGACCAGCCGCAGCCGGGGCATTGTGGATTTTCTTGAAGCCGATGACGTGCAGAACCGCCACGTAGCATAGTGTGACCGAGGCCAATGCACCCAAAACTGAAGCGGAAGCGCTTCCCCCTGGCAGAAGATAGCCAAGGACCGGCAGGGCCACCAACAGAAGCAGGGGCGCCAGGCCGAAAGCAACTATTTTGTGGGAAGCGATAATGTCGCCTTTGCCCCCGGCAATCTTGAAGCCGAGGTGCATCAAAAAGGCAAGCAGATGAACGACGGCTCCCATGATGACAGCCGACGCAAGAATGGCGATGACGATTCCGACCGTAACAAATAGCCATATAAGAATTTTTGCTGGGGCGCTTGCGTCGCTGGTCAGGATTCCTGACTCAAGGGTGAAGTTGTAGGATATGGTACGTGCGGTCGAGAGGTTGAAAGCCGCCATCGTGATGACCCCTCCTCCGCACAGCAAAAACAGGAGGACTAAAAGGAAAGAGTTGGCCTTCCTGGCTTCCCCGGCGACTCGAATAGACGAGAAGAAGCGAGCGGGAGAAACCACTATTCGCCCCAGGAGAGTTGCAAACTTCCCCTTTTCCGGGTCCCAGAAGGGTCTGGTTCGCCTTGCCTCGAGCTCCTTTTCTATTCGCCTTGCCTCCGAACCAACCTCGGCAACGAATACTCTGACATTGGCGATTAGGTCAGCGACCTGCCGGCCTCTCTCCCTTCGTCTCCTGACCTGGAACTCCGATTGGCCCTTGAGGTGCCGCAGGGAGATTGCCTCATTGATAACCGAGGTCACCTCGTCAACCAGGGCGAACCGCCCTTCTTCGAGTTCTGCGACAACGGCAAGTTCTTCCATGATGGAACCCTGGAGGGCAAGAAACTCGCTCTCTCTGGCGGCGCTGACGTCTTCGAACTCCTCTCGGTTGAGATAAAGGTTCAGAAAACGATCCCACAGCGAGGCGAAATGCTCGACTCTGGCAATCTGTTGCTCTCTGGAGAGCTTCACGCTAAGTTCTCCTTTCCCGGCCGAGGAAGGCACCACGCCTTTGGCGGGGCTGATTGTGAATGGTGCGTAGCCTGATCTTTGCCAGGCCTTTGGTTGTGAATTTGACCACTCCGTCGGTGTACAGCACGTTGATCCCCTTGCCGCGGTGATTTCTGCGGGTCGTATCCCACATCAGCGACTGGGGCGATTCCTTCTCTTCCGGCAGACCCAATCCACCCTGGTAATGGTAACTGATCGCACCCTCGAAGCTCCGGCCGGAGCCACGCATGTGTTCCTGTTCTCCGAAAGCCCGTCTGGCCCCCGGGCACAGCAACAATTTCGCATCCTTCAGGTAATTCCCCTCCAGAAGCGGTAACAGGTCGTCGTTTTCGGGCGGAAACCACCCGTCGTTCTCTTCTGCGTAGGCCAGAAGCGCCTCATAGACCTTCTTGAGATTCGCCCCGCAGCGTCCGACATCCAGGGGCCTTAGCAACGGATATACTATCAAAAACATGATCGTCAGGAGCACTACGATCAGCACCACCGAGCAGCCGATGAGCGACCTTTTCATTCGGGATAGCTCGTCGGCACCGCCTCCGAGGCCCCGCCAAAGCGGGGTAACAACAGCCTCCGCTTTCAGACACGCAGAACAGTAGTTCTTCCCCTCATATTGGGAAAGACAATCCCGGCCGAACTCCTCTCCGCACCCGGCGCATTTGTCCGTCCCGCCTTTCGGCGGGAGATGATTCTTGCAGCTCATGGGCTTTGTCCCCCGCCCCGCCTTTGGCGGGGGGCGGGATCAGTAGTTAAAAGCCTGTGCCTCGGCCTTGGCCGGGAAACTCCACCACGACCTCTCTTATTCTCTTGCTGACTGTCCTAAGCCGGACTCTTATAGTTCCTTCCGGAAGGAGTTGCTCGGCTTTCTCGGCCCACTCGATGACGAGGACGCCATCCCCGAAAGCATATTCCTCGAACCCGATGTCGTGCAGTCTTTCAAGGCTCTGCACTCTATACAGATCAATATGATAAATGGGAAGACATCCCTTGTACAGGTTCAAAAGAACAAAAGTTGGGCTTCTGACGTTCTCCGGCCTCTTCGCCCCAAGCCCGGCCGCAAGTCCTTTTATGAAAGTGGTCTTGCCGGAACCGAGCTCGCCGTAGAGTGCCACAACATCTCCCTTGGCGAGGTGCTTTCCAAGGGCTTTTCCCAGACCAACCGTCTCGGAGGCGCTTCGGGAAACCCATCCGCGCGAGGGAAACCCCGCCTCGGCGGGGGATAATTTCGCGCCCCGTTCATCCTTCTTGCGCATCGGCCGGCCTGCTTTGGCTTTTCCGGAAATGTTCATAGCCTTCGGCCCGGATAGAAACAATCGTGCCATCCTCATGGACGAGGGTTGGTTTCCCACGTCCCTTCTTCACCTTCCCGATGACAGTGATTGGTGTCGAGAACTTCTCTTGGAAAAGGGTGATGCATCGTCGAAGCTTCTCTTCCGGCAATGTGAACAGAAGCTCGAAATCCTCTCCATCGTTCAGAGCCATCTCAACCGGCGAGCGTCGCTTCCTTTTCGCCAGGCGGATTGCCTCTTCGGAAACTGGTATTTGTTTCGCGAAAATCTGGGCGGTTGTGCGGCTGGCCTGCATCATTTTCATCAAGTCGCTTGCCAGTCCGTCGCTGATGTCAATCATGGCTGTCGGGCGAAGCTTCGTGGCAAGAAACCTCCCTTCCTCCACACGCGGCAGAAAGGTGAGATGCTTGCCGAGGAGCGAGCCTCCAAGCGTTCCGGTAACGCAGAGGATGTCGCCGGGTCTTGCTCCGCCGCGAGTCACATAGTGTGCTTCCTCCACCTCCCCTGAGACAGCGACTGTAATGACTAAAGCACGCGGAGACTCAACGGTATCTCCTCCCACGACGGTCACTCCGAAGCGGTCAGCCACTTCGGTCATTCCGGAGTAAATGGCGTCAATCTCGGCCACCTTCGTTGTGGCAGGGCATGCGAGCGAAACCAGTGCATATCGCGGAATGCCCCCCATGGCGGCTATGTCGCTGAGGTTGGAGGCCATGGCTTTCCAGCCAATACGCCGCGGGGGCGTCCCCTTGAGAAAATGGACCGTTTCCACCAGCGTATCGCAGGTCAGAAGGAGAAGGTTCCTTCCTTTATCAAACCTCAATACTGCGGCGTCGTCTCCGATTCCTTCCACTATGCGGTCTTGCCTCGCCCTACTATTCGCCGAAGGGAAAAGCCTTTTGCGGATTCTCTCTATGAGCCGCAGCTCACCGAAAACTGCCAGTTGAACCGCTCGCTTTTTCTTGCCAGCCGACATCGGAAGCTTTCCGATTCAGTGGGAACCTAACCGCAAGACCGCCGAAGAGACAGGAGGCCGCTGTCAGCCAAACAACTTGGCGAAGGCAGCCTCATACGGGGGTCTGATTATTCCCTCTTCTGTGACAATGCCGCTGATAAGTTGGTGCGGCGTAACGTCGAACGCGGGATTATAGACTTTCACTCCTTCAGGGGCTATTTGCTTTCCAAAGAAGGTAGTAACCTCGTCGCGGTTTCTTTGCTCAATCGGGATTTGATTGCCGCCCTCAAGGCTCATGTCGAAGCTCGACCTCGGAGCCGCCACGTAGAAGGGGATATTGTGCGCCTTGGCCAGAACGGCCAGAGAGTAGGTGCCGATTTTATTTGCAGTGTCGCCGTTTCTGGCGATTCTATCGGCGCCGGTGATGACGAGGTTTATCTTTCCTTCTTTCATGACCAGGCCCACCGTGCTGTCGCAGATGACGGTCGTGTCAATCCCCGCCCGCTTGAGTTCCCATGCCGTCAGGCGAGACCCTTGAAGAAGGGGCCTTGTCTCATCAACGTAAACCGTGATTCTCTTTCCTTTCTCCCTGGCGAGGAAAACGGCAGCGAGGGCTGTCCCATAACCGGAGGTGGCCAAGCCGCCGGCGTTACAGTGAGTTAGAATTCCGTCGCCATCCTTGATAAGCTCGGCTCCATGGCGGCCTATTCGGCGGCAGCTTTCCCTGTCTTCGTCCAGGATTAATTGAGCTTCTTTCAAAAGCAGCTCCTTGAGCAAAGAGACATCGTCAGTGTCATTCTGCTGCACGACTTTCTTCAATCTTTCGAGCGCCCAGAAGAGGTTAACCGCGGTGGGGCGGGCAGAACCGATTCGTTCTGCCGCAGCGATGACATCCCTCAAAAGCTCGCTGCGGTTTCTGGCCCGCGAGAGGCGTGCCCCGAGCACCACGCCGAACCCCGTAGCGATGCCGATTGCCGGCGCCCCCCGCACAACCATTCGGCTTATGGCGTCTCGCACATCTTCCGGGGAGGAGCAAGCAAGCATTTTGACCTCGCCCGGAAGGAGCCTCTGATCCAGCAAAAACAAACGGTTGTCTCGCCATTCAATCGGCGTAAAAGGCATGTCCATCTTCAAATCCATGGTTCAGAGCAATCTCAACCGGCCATAGCCCTTTCCTTTGCTGAGCGTATCGCCAGCGTCTCGTCCCGCGAGCGCCGGGATCCTGCGGGCATCTTGCCCGCAGCAAAAGCGGGACGCCCCCGAGACTGCCCCGCGGAACGCGGGGCGGCGCTAAAAACTCCGCACCTGAACAGAACCGGCGCTTGTTTTGCGGCTGAAAATGCCTTCCCACGAGCTGCCGGCTGCTATTTACCGACCAGAAGCGCCTGCAAAAGAGAGGTCCCATTCACCAGAAAGTGCACCGCCATGCACGGAATGATTGAACCGGCCTTCTCCATGAGATAGGCAAGTAGCACCCCAAGCGAAAATATGAGACTGGCCTGGAAAAGACCTTCGTGAATGGCGGCAAAGAGCGCTGCCGTCGCAACTATGGCAGCCGGGGCGCCCACGTTTTTGCGCAGTGCCTGGTAGAGAAATCCCCGGAAAAATATCTCCTCAAACAGAGGCGCCGAAAGAGCCACTGACAACGCAATTGACAATTTCAGACCCGTTTCGTCTGGCTTCAAAAGCTCTTCGAGCACCGGATGACTCTGAATCGGCAGTCCGAGCTTGTGGAAAAACCAGATCAGGGCGGTTGTATAGATGAGTCTGAAAGGCTGAAACGCAAGAAAGGCAACTGCACCTATCAGAATCAGCCTGCGATAGGGGCGGATACTCAGTCCCATCGCCTCCGAAAACGTGCACCCCCTTTGCCTCAGAACCCAGATTCCAAATGCAAGGACAATGAGGTAGATAGCAGCGATGACCACGACGCCTCGGACCGTCGTTTCGGCACCCTCAGCGGAACTTGAAGAGTCCGTGAAGAAAGCGCTGTAAAGCCCCGCCAGCGCCAGGAACAAGAGGGCAAGAGATAGAATGTCCAGCAAAGACCACCTCACTTCTCTGAGGTAATTCTCCCTTCTCCGCCAGGCGCTGTCCGACAGGAACCTCGCGGCAAGGTGCGCCCCGTAAACGCTCAGACCCAGAAAAAAGATAAGGTACAGGTTACCGACCCCGCCGAGGCGGGGATGCTCCTGAGCTGTCTTGCTCTTGACAACCTTCTCCATGACAGGAGCGCTCAACTCACTCGCTGCGTCTTCCAGCGGGCCGACCAGTAACAACAAGCTGACGCCCATGCACAGCAATATCAGGCAAAAATAAATAATTCGCTTCCTGCGAAAGCTCCGTGACATTGCAGCCTCTCACCTGCCCCTGCGAGGGGGACGGCTCTAAAAAAGCCTGTCGGTCGAGGCCCAGCCCCTGAAACTCAGCGGAGCATTTTCAAAAACTCCCCCTCCGAGAGGGTCCTGACCTTCAGCTCCAGGGCTTTGTCGTACTTTGAGCCGGGGTTTTCGCCGACGACTACGCAATCGGTCTTTCGACTGACGCTGCTCGAGACATTCCCTCCCCGCCTTTTGATTTCTTCTTCGGCTTGCTGGCGTGTCATATTTTGAAGAGTGCCGGTCAGTACGAATGTCTTTCCGGCAAATCTCTGGTCGAGAGCGACAGCCCCGCCCAGGGGCGCAGCCGAGGCCATGTTCACTCCCGCTGTTTTCAGCTTCTCGATTACGCTGACGTTTTCTTGTTGCTGGAAGAAACGGACGACCCCCTCGGCAGTCTTCGGTCCTATCTCGGGTGTCCCCTCCAGCTCTTCGGCTGTGGCCTGAGAGAGCTCATCCATGCTGCGGAAGTGCTCAGCCAACAGGTCGGCGGCTTTGGACCCGATGCCGGGTATGCCGATGGCGAAGACGACCCGGCTGAAATCTCTCTTCTTGCTTTTTTCAATAGCCTCGATGAGGTTCTGAGCGCTTTTTTGCCCCATACGTTCGAGGGCAGCTACTGTGTCAACGTCGAGGTCGTAAATGTCCCCCACATCCTTGACCAACCCTTTGTCAACGAGCTGCTCGACGAGAACCTCCCCCAGGCCCTCAATGTCCATCGCCCCTCTGAAGGCAAAGTGCCTTAAACGGTTCTTCAACTGCGCCGGGCATGCGATGTTCTCGCAGCGAATGGCAACCTCGCCTTCCACCTTCACGACCCTCGACGAGCAGACGGGGCATCGCTCCGGCATCCTGAAAACTTTTTCTTTCCCGGTTCGTTTCGTCACAACAACCTTAGCGACTTTCGGGATGACTTCCCCTCCTTTTTCTATGAGGACAGTGTCGCCGATGCGGATGTCTTTTCTCTTTATCTCGTCGGCGTTGTGGAGCGTAGCGCGGCTGATGACAGTTCCCCCCAGCCACACCGGCTCCAGAATGGCCACCGGCGTCAGGACGCCGGTTCTCCCAACCTGGACTACTATGTCTTTCAGAACCGTCGAGGCCTGGCGGGCCTTGAACTTATAGGCAACCGCCCAGCGCGGGCTTTTTGCGGTCGTGCCGAGGAGGTCGTGGAGGTCAAGGCGGTTGATTTTGATGACCATCCCGTCTATGTCGTAGGGGAGAGTGTCGCGCTTCTCTTCCCACGAGTCGCAGTACGCCATGACCTCCTCGATCCCCTTGCAGAGCTTATATCCCTGGTTGACCTTCAGCCCACACTGCCTGGCTTTCTGTAAGAATTCAAAATGCGTTCTGAAAGAAACCCCCTCGACCTGTCCGATGCTGTGGACTACGACGTCGAGCTTGCGCCTGGCGCTTATCCGCGGGTCGAGGAGCTTCAAGGAACCGGCGGCGGCATTGCGAGGGTTGGCGAAAGGCTCCTCGCTGGCTGCTTCTTTTTCTTCGTTCAACTTCTGGAAGGCATCCCTGGGCATGTACACTTCTCCTCGGACTTCCAGAAGGGGGATGGTCTCCCCTTCCAGTCTGAGAGGGATGGTTTTTATTGTTTTGAGGTTGGTTGTAATGTCGTCGCCGACGAAGCCGTTGCCGCGTGTTGATCCCTGAACGAAAACACTCCTCTCGAAGCGCAGTGAAACCGCAACGCCATCAACTTTTGGCTCCACCACGTACTCCATTTCGCCGCGGTAGGATAGCGCTCTCTTGATGCGAGTGTCGAAGGCAATGGCCTCTTCCCTGGAATAGGTGTTGTCGAGGCTGAGCATCGGGATGGCGTGCTCGACGGTGGCGAAGGCCTCCAGCGGTTCGCCGCCTACCCGCTGAGTGGGCGAATCCGGGGTGATTAGCTCCGGATGCGCCTTCTCCAACTCAATCAACTCCTTCATCAATTCGTCGTATTCGGCGTCGGAGATTTCGGGCCTGCTCTCCACATAGTACATTCTGTTGTGGTGATGGATCTCCTTGCGAAGAGCCTCGATCCTGGCGGCAATATCATTCCCTCGGCTCATTGGTGTTCTCCACTTGAACTGGAAACGGTCCGGGGCGGGTTTGCGAAGTAATACAATCCTCCCGGAGACGCCCCCTCCAGACGACGGACTCGCTGGCGCAGAACCATTTAACCACATCAGAGGCTATTGTTCAATATCGTACCGCCAGCGTCTCGTCCCGCCCCGCGGGACGCGGGGGATCCTGGGGGCATCCTGCCCGCAGCGGGGGCGAGACGCCCCCGACACTGCCGCCCGGAGGGCAGCGTTACCATGTGGGGAGCGCTCGGTCCCCCCGAGCGGCGGACCTGTTACGTTTCGCTCTTGGCCTCGCTCTTTCAGACCCTGCCTTTCTTCTCGACGGACGAATCCGGCCGAGCTGGCTTCGTGACGGGCTGGGCTTGTCTAAGGGCGAGCTTCTTCAGGATGCTTCTCGGTCTCGACGAGAAACAAAGGTAACAGGCCGCTACCGCACCTGTCATGTCGGCGAGGAAATCCAGAAAATCGGTTTCGCGTCCAACCCCTGCCTGATAGACCTCTGTGCCGAGGCCATGGGCTGCTGCGGCAAGCAGGAAGATCGCACCCACTCCCCGCCTTGGGCGGGGCACGGCAAGAAATGTCCTCTCAGCGGCCACGCAGAAAAGGATTCCCCAGACGCAGTACAGTGCACAGTGTCCGATCTTATCCCAGAAAGGAACGAAACCGATGTCCGGAACCTTTTCGATGGGGAGAGTGAGAACCCACCACATACCTCCTGCCCAGCCCAGAACTGCGAGCCAGAGAATTCCTGCGACAAGAGGCGCAGCAGAGTGTACAGCTGCAGGCGGGGACGCCTGCGGTACGGGAGCCTTGCGTCCTTTTCGGGTCACCTTCCCCACTCCAATCTCATGGCGAGAACGTGAGGCAGACCGGCCTCGATTATCTTTCTCTGGGTTGTGGCGACATCGTATGGCACCCGAACGAACCTCACGAGGTTCTCCGCCGGGTCGTAAGTCACGTAGCAGGAAAGAGGAATGCCGTCTCTGGGCTGACCAACGCTGCCAACGTTTATGATGTATTTGGCGTCTGGCTTTAAGTGGATGGTTCTTGCGCGGCTGAATCCGGGCGAGGTGTTGGTGGAAAAGCAGCAGGGGATGTGTGTGTGGCCGACGAAGCAGACCGGGTCTTCCTGGTATCGGAAGTACGACTCCGCCTCGAAGCGGCTGAAGATGTAAGTCCAATCTTCCGGGTTTCCGAGGGTCGCATGCACCAGGGTGAAACATTCTGTCCTTGCCACGTACGGCAAAGCCGAAAGGAAGCTCGCGGAGGTGCCATCAAGGGCCTCCCTCGACCATTCCACGGCCTCCCTGGCGGCACTATTGAAGAACCGTATATCGGTCCTGCCCACAGCGCCGGCGTCGTGATTGCCCAGGACAACTTTGCATCCGAGGGCACGAATCTTCTCGATGCATTCCACTGGGTTGGCTCCGTAGCCGACAATGTCCCCGACGCAAGCGTAGTCACTGACCCCTTCTTCTTTCATGGACTCCAGAACGGCATTCAGCGCTTCCAAATTCCCGTGGACGTCTCCGAAGATGGCATATTTCGACGGTGTCGGTTCAGCTCGCATAAGTTTCCTTTCCGGAAATCAAATGCCCCGCCGCAAGCAACAAAAGCGGGACATACAGGAGTATCCACCAGTCGAGTTTCGGTGCAGGCCTGGTAAGTTCGTGATACATCCTGTCGGTTTCTTTCTTATCGTCCCAGAACTCTCTCTCAGCCTGACTGTTCAAGGACTGGAAGTGGCTGGCAATTCTTTCGCGAAGCCCGGCTGGCATTCCCTCCCGAAGGGCCGATTCTCTAAGGGACTCCACGTCCGTTTGCATTCCTTTCAACGGCGCCTCGAGGCGTGTGAGACTTTCTCTGAAAGATTGCGCTTCCTGTTCGGTCTGCTCCATCTCCTGGGGGTCAGCCCATGGGTTCTGTGCAAGCTGCGCCTTCTTTTCCTCGGCTGCCGCCAGCAGGTTATGCCAGACCTTATAGGCCTCTGGGAGCTTTCCTTCCTTTTCCAGCTCCAGTGCGTATGCTTTTGCGTCGTCCTTCTCTATCGTCTCGACAACACGGTTCATGCGCCGCCGGACGAGGCCCATGTTCTCGTCTTCCTTCGGCCAGCGTTTCAACCTGTACCAAATCCTGTAAGCATCTTCGAACATTCCACCTTCCTTCATGACGATGGCCATAATTCTATCCACGTAGGCAGGATGAACCGCCAGAGGAGGTTGAAAGAGGGATGCAATTTTCATTTCCTTCAGAGCGGATACTAACACTTCCTCTTGCCTTGGCCACCCCTTCTCCTTGAGGAACTTATACTGCTTATAATAGAGAATCGAGAATGCAAGGTCCCAGTGAAGGTCGAAGTGATAGTAGTTGTACTTGATGCCTTTCCTCAGAAATTCCTCGCCAATCTCGAAGCAGCGAAGTCGGTATTCGTCCACTTGGTCGTCGGTGAGGTCTTTTCTGTCGTAAAAGTGGGCGGAAACGTTGTAAGCGATGTGCCAGGCCCCAAAGGACCACATCGCACGGAACCGCGGCTGAAGGTAGGAGATGGCCTGGAAAAGGGGAATCTCTTCCGTAACTCTTCCCTGCTGGAAAAGGACGGTTGCCCGAAACCAGAGCATGTTGGCGGCTAAGCCGCGAAATCCGGCGAGGAGAAGCCCCACCGCTGCCTCCCCCGGGCGAATGGCGGGCTCCTGCTGAACTACGAGCTTTTCCTCGATCCTCCTGTTGTCAATATTCCTCTGAAGAGGCGCAAGGCTCGCCAGGAGAACAAATGCCACTAAGCAATACGCGAGTTTGCCACGAAGCACTTTTCAGCCTACTCCCATTTCTCCGTTCCTACTTCCTTAATCCGGAAGAAGAGTATGCCGAGAGCTGCCATGACGGCCGCTCGAAAAAGAGAATCGCCGCAAGTTGAAAGTAGATCAGTGGATTTGAAGGGGAACTCCCCAGAAAATGCTTTGGCTGGCAGCGAGAATTTCTGAAAGTTCGGCAGCAGGAAAAGGAAAGCCTGAACGTAGTACTTAATCACCGCGACCTGCATCAACTCGGTCATATCTTTGAAGAAGGAATGCCCAAGCCCCACAAAAAACAGGAGCATGGAAAGGAGAATGTTGGTGATGCGCGACAGAAAGGTTGAACCCAGGACGCACATTGCCGTCAACATGGCAAGCTGGAAGAAGACAAGGACCGCCGCCAGGGCGACTCTGCCGACGAGTTCGGGCCAGGGCGCAATGGCGAAATAGGCCACCAGACCGGCTGTCATCAACGCGACCGAGACGAAAACCACTCCCAGAACGCCCAGAAATTTCCCTAAGATGATGTGGAAGCTCGATACCGGATGCGAAAACAGAAGAAATATTGTCCGGCCCTTTATCTCCGAATAGAGGGCGGTTGTCGCCGAGAAGACCGCCACGAGCATTCCAAACAGGCCGATGGCGAACAGGCCGAGCTGAGCGACAGCTTCCGCTTCTCTCCCCGGCTGAACCTTGGATATGGCTCCTGAGGCCGTCATGAAAATGATGCCGAACAGAATGAGAAAGTAGAGTATTTTCTTGCGGACCTCTTCCCTGATGCTGTTGAGGGCGATGGTCCTCACTTTTGCCGATGCCGCCCCTGCAACAAACAGCGCCAGGCACACCCCTCCCAGGCCGATTTGAATCTCCGGCCAATACGTCTTCAGGAGCTTGAAGAAATCGCTCAGGTAGTCTTTCAGGGCTTTGAAGAAGAGAATCACTTTTCGATTTCTTCCTCCTTTATCGTTTTCAGGAAGAGGGATTCGAGGGACTCACGGGGATGGCCTATCTTTTCCAGCTGCCCTCCACCTTCCAAAATGACGTGACGGACCTTCTGGCGTGTGCCGTCGTTGAGGTTTTTCACGACGATCTCCCAGGTGTCCTCTATGGTGAGGAGATTCTCGACGCTGTCGGTCTTAATCAGGTTTCCCCGGTGGAGAATCGCTATGCGGTCGCAGATGTCCTGGACGTCCGCCAAAAGGTGCGACGACAATACCACTGTTTTCCCTCTTTGTTTCAGCTCCAAGATAACGTCTTTCATCTCCCTGGCTCCCATGGGGTCAAGCCCTATTGTCGGCTCGTCGAGAATCACCAGCTTGGGGTCTTTCAGGAGAACCTGCGCCATTCCTATCCTGCGCGACATTCCCTTGGAATATTCCCTCGTTCGCCTCCTGCGTGCCTCAGTCAAGCCCACTACTTCCAGGACATGGTCAATTCTCTCCTTCCTGCTTTTCGCATCGAGTCCCATTAGGTTTGCGTAAAACTTCAGCGTCTCATCCGCATTGAGGAAGCGGTAAAGATACGATTCCTCCGGCATGAATCCTACGTCCTTTTTGATCTCCACATTTCGAGGAGACTGTCCGAAAACCTCCACCCGCCCGTCCGTCGGAAACATTATCCCCAACAGGAGCTTCATTGTGGTCGTTTTCCCGGAGCCATTCGGTCCCAGCAATGCGAAAATCTCCCCCTCGTACACTTCCAGGTTGACCTTGTTGAGAGCACGCACGTAAGGCCTCCCCCAGAAGGTCCTGTAGACTTTGGTAAGGTTCACTGTTCTTACCACGACGTTTCGTTCCATCTTGAGTGCACTGCCCCTTTGAGTTCCTCCCACCCCGCGGTCGCGGGGCAGAATCATTGCCTTTGATTAAATCTGCCTGTCTCTGAAAGCGGCTACTCCGACTGTCAACATGCTGGTTACGTATATCAGACCGTAAGCCGTCACCGAAAACAGATAGGCCCACGACACATCGCTTTTCAGCGCGAGTTCGTTGGAGAGGTTGAAGTACTCGAAATTGGGAATCAAGGTGTAGGCTGCCATGAGTCCCCATCTGGCTGGCAAAAACTCGGTTCCCTCTGCGAGCATCCGGACATAACCGGTGGTGTGCCCTGCCAGAAAAAGGACGAAGCACAAAATGATGTTGAAGTTGACCGGCGCGAATGTCGAAAGCATCACGCAGACAGATGCCAGAACCGACAATTGGATGACGAGCGCGTAAACTCCCTTCAGCATGACGAGGTCGAAGGTCCTGTAGCGCACAAAAAGAGCAGCATAAAGGATTCCAGCCATCACCGGCACAATCGTTACAATCACAAGAACCTGACCCAGAAACTTCCCCAAGATATAGTGGCGGCGTTTGACCGGAAAAGTCAGGAGGGTGTAGAGCGTCCGCCCCTCTATTTCCTCCGGAATCTGGCTTGCTGCCGTGAACAGAATGATAAGCACGCAGAAGATGGCGATGCTGGCCAGTCCCATGTCTTTTGTCATCTTCTCTTCGGTGGCTCTTGGGTCTGCCGCGGCCAGCCCGGCCGTCTGGTCATAAACCGACGCTCTTTCCAGAGAAATGACCTTCAGGGCCACCGAACTGAGAATCAGGATCAAGGAGAAAATCAGAAAAACCCAGAGGATTCGTTTGCGGATGGAATCTTTGTAGGATACTACCGAAAGGTGCCAGACGTTCTTCATCTCAAAACTTTATGGAAAATGTCTTGAACTCTCCTGTTGCCTCCGACCAGGTTACTTCTGAGTCGCCTACATATCCCTCAAAGGAGCGGTTGAGGTGATTCAGAAACTGGCGAAGGATTTCTTCCTCGCCTTCAGCGAAGAGCTCAACTCGCCCATCATAGCAGTTCTTCACCCAGCCGACCACGCCGAGGGATTCTGCTACCCTGCGCGCAGTAAACCTGAACCCCACCCCTTGAACGTAGCCTGAAAATAAGACATGCGCTCGTTTCATGTCTGTTGGCGCAAGACTCGCGGCGGGCACGACCGAAGCGACAGTCTTGGCTGAACCTTGCTGCAGGCCGGCCAGGGCCTGAGCCCTTCCACGGGCGGCACCGCGCTTAGGTAACGGTCAGACGGAACCTTTGGCCAGCGAGAGCGCCTCCTGGATCGTCACCGCGCGGATCCCGCGTTTTTCCATGAACTCCGGGCGTTGAAAATCTTCCCTTGTGTTCTTGTCGGCGGTGACAACCACGCAGCCGGGACAGCGGACGGCCAGCCTCGCCAGAAACTTGTCTTTTTGGTGTCTGATGCAGGCCTCTTCGGGTACGTTTTCCTCAGTCACCCATGTGCTCTTGCCGCTGTGCGTCAGACAAATACTTACGGTTTCCAAGAACGTCGGGATCGGATGCGTGTCCAAGCGGCTCCTCAGTCTGCGAAGCCACTGCCAGAACCTTTGCGAGTGCTCCGGGGACAACACCACCCTATGGCATCGCCTGTGGATTTTGAGCCACAGTTCCGCAGCCGGCTCATCGAACGACCTCGCCGGTTTCACTAACACATTCTCGTCCAGCAAGAAATCAAGCTTCTCCATCGGCCTTGCCACGCCGCTCCGAGAGCGCCTCCAGGTATCCCTCTAGTTCATCAAGGCCCGCTTCGAAGAACCCCTTTAGGCCGCCCTCGATCATTCCCTTCTCATCAACCGACAACTTCTCGACGACAGCCGCCCCCGCCTCATCCCTCAGGTAGTAGATTGCAAGGTCGTCGGGGCGAAGCTCGCCCTTCGCGACGGCGGTCAGAAAGGCCATCACGATGTGCTCGCTGTGCGTCGTGAGGAGGATTCTCTTCCCCTCCTTGGCCGCTAACTCGACCATGAGGCTGGCGAACTTGGCCTGGGCTTGCGGGTGCAAGTGGATCTCGGGTTCCTCGACGGCGACCAGCGACCCTGGGTCCGCCGCTGCGAGCGCAGCGAGGGGCCAGATCAACTGCCGGACCCCCTCGCCTTCAAGGGTGATGGGCCGGCGCACGCCGGTCGAGGCCGCCTCGACGCGAATGGCGCCACCTGCTTTCACGAACCCGATCTTTCTTTGAGCAAGCAAACCCAGCCAGTCCGAGACCTTGTCCCGCATGTCCCAACGGTACGCGAGTTCATTGACCATATCCCCCGCCGAGCGCCACGCTCCCTTCCCTCCCAACGCCTGCTCCGGATAGTCGTTCTCGGTGAGCACCCGTTGCGACGGCACGATGTCCACTAAACCCACGAGAAAGGTAAGGGCCTCGCCCCAAAGCCAATGCATGCTTCGCTGCAGCGCAGGATCCTCTCCTCTTATGGCGAACTGGAAGGGCAGTAGAGTGTAAGTACTTCTGTCGAACGTCGCGACCGCCCCGCTCTTCGCCCGCAGGGGCGGGGGCAGAACCTCCTTGCCAATTCGCGGAGTCACGAACTCGAGCCGGAAGGACCCGTCGCCGAACGAGAAAGTGGCCCTGTGCTCCCTGAACCCGTCCTTGTCGAAGGCGATCAGGTAGTCAAGCGTGTGCGAGGGAGCGTCGGAAACCCCTGGAACGGGCAAGTCGAGTTGAGTCTTGACACCGAACCCTACCACCCGGCGCTCCTCATGCTTATGGACGATGTCCTCGTAGTGCACGCCTTTCACGCGCGGCCCGTCCAGCATCAGGCCCTCACGGCCCCCCGACTGCGCCAACACAGAAAGCGCGTCGAGGACGCTCGACTTCCCCGAACCACCAGGTCCGACGAGCACCGTAATGCGGCCCAGCTCGAACGAAGCCTTCTCGAATATCTTGAAGTTCTTGAGCGATATCTCCTTCAGCATTTGGCATGTCCTAACCGTCGGTTTCTCCCGCGCCAGACCCAGGCGCGGCAGACATACGTTGGTCGGGGTGACTGGATTTGAACCAGCGACCCCTGCGTCCCGAACGCAGTGCTCTACACCACTGAGCTACACCCCGATATGATGGTCAAGGTTGTCCCCTGCCTTCAAAGCGTCGGCAGCCCCCTCCGTCCATTCCCGAATCGAAACAGTTTCGCCAGACAATCTGTTCGTCGGCGACATGTTTGCTATGTCGTGCTATTAGCTCTTTTTCTCCTTCGGGCAAGATGCCGAGCAATGAGAAATATTAGAACAACCGCCACGGCTAAGGCTATGGTAAGCCAGTCGAAGTATCGCCTGAAAAAGCTCTTGAAGTCTTCGCCCCAGAGTTTGCAGAAGACAGCCTCTGCGAAGAATCTGGCTCCTCTGCTTCCCAATGATACCAAAACGAACGGCCAAAAGTCGAGCTTGAAAGCGCCCGCCGTCCATGTGAAGGCAATGTAGGGGACGGGCGTGAAACCGGCTATCCCGACCGCCGCCACGCCGTACCTGGCGAAGAGCCTGTCAACAGCGGCTATTTTCTCTTCCGAAACGAACTTCTTGAGGAAGGGGCGTCCGCCCCTTCTTCCGAGGAAAAAAGCAAGCGATGCCCCGAGGACCGAGGCTGTCGTGCAAACAAGTCCGAAAAGAAGCGCTGAGTCGGGTTTGCTTATCGCGAAGATCATCAGCGGAACGTCCGGGGGCATCATGAACAAAAGCTGCGTCGGGAAAATCGAAGACTCCACAAATGCAATCGCCGAAAGCACTATGACCCAGTAGTGAAAATATTCCGGCGAAAGGAAACTCTTCACCCACTCTGCGAGGTTTTCCAGAATTGCCATAAATTTCCTTCCGGCTCACGGCTGGTCACCCACTTGCACGAAAGGCGCTCGCCGGCAGATGCATTGGCACTCGTTGGCGGGCGGGATTCGGCCTTCCAGATGGTTTTTCGGGACGCAGATTTCGCCGGCCCGGCTTCTCTCATTCTCTCCACCCGTACTCGCCGACCAGAGGAACGAACCTGCACCCGCATACATCCTTCACCTCATAACCCCCCGGATGCGGGGTCTTCACAAGCTTCTTCAAAACCTGCGTGAAAGCATCGCCGACAGGTATGACCAGGCGTCCGCCGACGGCAAGCTGCTCGGCGAGGGGCTGGGGAATTTCGGGCGCCCCTGCGGTCACGATTATCCCGTCAAAAGGGGCGTGCTCGGGCCAACCTTTTGTCCCGTCGCCTACTTTTAGGCGCGCGTTCTCCAGGCCCAGTTCCTTCAAAACAGCCAACGCCTTCTCATGAAGCTCAGGGTATTTTTCGATGGAGTAAACCATCTCGCACAGAAGGCAAAGAATGGCGGTCTGATAACCGGAACCCGTGCCGATTTCGAGGACCTTTTCGTTTTCTTTTAGCTGCAGACATTCCGTCATCAGCGCTACCATGTACGGCTGGGAGATAGTCTGGCCGCAGTTGATGGGCAACGGTGTGTCGGCATAGGCTTCTCTCAGGTCTCTGGGGAGAACGAATTTCTCTCTTGGAATCCTTCGCATCGCTTCCAGCACTCGCGGTTCTGTGATTCCTCTCCCTTCGATCTGGTCTCGCACCATCATTTCCCTCTTGCGGGCGAACTTGTTCTCTTTATCTTGCAGGATCAGCATTTCAATCTCCTCGCCCGCTTGACCTTCCTTGGTCTTGCGCCCCCGCGGAACAAAGAGTTTACTGCTACTCGAAGGAAACGCAGCGTATCCAGCACCGGGCGAACATAGCTCTTTTCCACCTCGTAAATTGTTGCAATCGGCATATTGCCGATCTTGAATCCCCTTTGCGAAGCCTCCAAGAGAATCTCCGATTCGGTATCAAATTTCGTTGTTCTCAGAGAGAGGTCTTCGAGGACGCTCGTCCTCAGCAAGCGAAATCCGCACTGGCTATCGGCGATTCTCTGGCCGGTCAGGGCGCTCAAGATGACGGAGGATAGGTAGTTTGTTGCCTTCCGCCGGAAAGGCATGGGGCGCAGGTTTCCCATCCTGTTTCCTATAACGATATCATACGCTCCGTTTTGGAGGTAGAAGATAAGCTTCGGAATCTCGTCCCAATCATGCTGCCCGTCCCCATCCAGGATGGCAATTCCATCAAATTTTCGTTCCCGTAGGATTCGAGCGAACCCTGTCCTGAGGGCAGCTCCCTTGCCCAGATTTATGGGATGTCTCAGAACGACCGCCCCTGCCTTCTGTGCGGCCTCAGCGCTTCCGTCGGTGGAGCCATCGTCTACGACACAGACCGACCTGAGATGTTTCAGGCATCCTTTCACGACTTTCCCGATTCGAGGAGCCTCATTATAAACCGGAATCAGCGCGCATATTTCCACTTTCTTTCTCCGAGACTCCGTTCCGTGCCGGGGAATTCCACGACGAAATCGCCCTGAGAGGCGTCAAGCCGATAATTCTCTGACACAAGCTTACACCGCCCCACAGGAAAGAGGAATGACTGAAGGTATGCTTTCGATCCCCAGCGCCGCCCAGCTCGCCTCGCCTGGTTCACTTCCCCCACATGGCCAAAATCTTGTCAACTATGCGGAACGAGGAATCCGGGCGGCTGACCTCCGCCATCCTGCTCTTCATCTGATTCAGCCTGGCATTGTCCCGCAGCATGACGGCGGCTTTTCTGGCAGCTTCGTCGGGTCCTTTGGCGAGGAGAGCTACCCCTTTCTCAGCAAGAAACCTGGCGTTCCGCATCTCCTGGCCGGGAATCGGCGACAGCAAGACCATTGGGAGTCCTTTGGCGAGCGATTCGGAGGTGGTAATGCCGCCCGCCTTCGAGATTAGTATGTCCGACTCGGACATCAGTTCGTCAATGTTGTCAACATACTTGAGGACAACCAGTCGCCCTCCATAATCGGGTCTTAGCGACTCGAATTTCTTGCGAAGCCGCTTGTTTCTCCCCGTGACGGCTACGACGCGGACATCGCGTGCGAGTTCACAAAGCTTCTGCGCCACCTGCAACATCGGCCCCAGGCCCCGAACTCCCCCCATGAGAAGCGCGGTTTTCCGTGGACCGGGCGGCGTCTTCTTCCCATAGCCCTCGGCCCGCGCGAACCGCGGACGAATTGGAATGCCGGTAACCTCAATCTTACCGGCCGCACCGCCCATTCGCACGAAATCGCTCTTCGACTCGCCGGCCGCGACGCAAAACAGGTCCACCTGGTTCAGTTTCCAGTACAGGTTGACGAAGAAATCGGTGACGACTCCTACCAGGGGCAGCCTTTTGCCTGTGAGGCTCTTATACTTGTCAACGATTATGCACGGAAAAGCCTGCGTGCACACCACCACGTCAGGCTGGAAGGTTTCCATTATTTTCCGCAAGCGAACGTAACTACTGAGGTGGATGACGTCCCTGAGCTTCTCGGTTTTTTCCTTGAAGGCCAGATTGTCGTAGAAATATCGCCATACGGAAGGATTTTTTCGGATTAACCCGAGGTACGTCCTGGTTGCTGCGGCGCCGAGGAGGGGATTTGTGTATTTTATGAGGTTTATCCCGCGCACGTCCGTCCCTGGATAGCGCGTCCGGAACGCCTCCGCAAGAGCAGCTGCGGCCATTTTGTGGCCGGAATGGTCCGGAGAGTAGAGCAACAAAACTCTTCGTAACATCTCACCTCCGCAACTGTTGGTTCTTGACCAAGATTCTTTACCACACGACAACCGTCCTGCACAATAGAAATCTGTCGCAGAAGCCATTTTGTCGGAGCGAAAAGAGGATTCCGAAAAAGGACTTGCATTTATTAGCCGAATAACCTAAGTTTCTACTGGAAGTGCGAAGTCTTGTTACGCGTGGCCGCAAAGGAGCGGAATCGGTCTTTGAGGTCGGCTGTTCCTCCTTGGGCGCGCAGCGGTTTGAGTTCGAAGCGTTCCCCTCGCAGGGGCAGGAGTGACAGTTATGATACGAAAAGTTATGTTGATTCTGGCAACTCTTATTGCGACGGGACTGTTTGCATCGGGTTGCTACGAGGCGAAGCAGCATTTGCTGGAAACGTCCGAGTACGTTCGCGTCCTGGTGCTGGACGACGACGGGATGGGCACAAGGGCACAAATAAAGTAGGGAGTTTGCCCTGCCGAGATTCGAGCGGCTGGTTAAGGCTTCTGAGCGAAAGACCTGTCCCGCCTGATGTGCACGGTGGCCAAAGGGGCCGCGAGGGTCTCTTCGGCCCTCATCGAGTCGGATAGGGCAAAGGCTGGCACCGATGGATTTCCAAGCCATGAGCGCCCGGGTTGGCGCTCGTGGCTTTTTTCTGGGCTTTGCTTGGCGTCGGAAGAGGAACAGGGTCGCCAGACCCACCACAAGAGCTGACGCTCAAGCACGACGAGCGGCAGCAGCCTCAGGCTCATTTTTTCTTTGAAGGAGACCGGGAAGCCCGGCGGCCAACGGCTTTCTCTGCGAGCTGTTCGCGATACCGCCGCACTCTAACGGCCAGTGCGGGGTCCGCGAGAGCGAGGATTTCTGCGGCAAGCACGGCAGCGTTTACCGCGCCGGCTTCGCCAATGGCCATGGTCGCCACCGGGATACCGGAGGGCATCTGGACGGTTGAGAGGAGGGAATCAAGCCCCTTCAGCTCGCTGGAAGGGATTGGAACGCCGATGACCGGCAGAACCGTCCGTGAAGCAATGGCACCTGCGAGGTGAGCCGCAGACCCAGCCGCGGCGATGATGACTTTCAGACCGGCCTTCTCTGCGCCGCTCGCATACTCTGCGGCGAGGTCCGGAGTCCTGTGAGCCGAGATGACCCGCAGCTCGTAAGCTATGCCGAAATCCTCCAAAAGCCGAAGTCCTTTCTCAACGAACTTCAGGTCTGACCTGCTCCCGACGAGAACCCCCACGAGCGGCTTGCTCCTCACTTTTCATTCCCTCCAAAAAGCAAAATGTAACGCTGCCCTTCCCCCGCGTCCCGCGGGGCGGGACGAGACGCTGGCGGTACAATGTAACGCTGCCCTCTGGGCGGCAGTGTCGGGGGCGTCTCGCCCCCGCTGCGGGCAGGATGCCCGCAGGACAGCCAGCGAGACGCTGGCGGTACAATGTAACGCTGCCTTTCCCCCGCGTCCCGCGGGGCGGGACGAGACGCTGGCGGTACAATGTAACGCTGCCCTTCCCCCGCGTCCCACGGGGCGGGATGAGACGCTGGCGGTACGCAGCTGCAATTGGACGACAAGGCCCCCTTCCACTGTCTCGGCGCTCTGCGCCCTTCACTTTCTTTCACCCTCTTCGAAGCGTTCCCCTCGCAGGGGCCGGAGCAAGGCTTTCGCTCCGATGTCAGTCCGATAGTGAGCGCCCTCGAAGTGAATCTTTCGCACAGCGCGATAGGTTTTTTCCATGGCGTCGGCAATCGTCCTGCCGAGGCCCGTTACGCCAAGCACCCTCCCGCCGTCGGTGACGAGACGCCCCTCGGGAAGCATTTTCGTCCCGGCGTGAAAGACGATGACGGAATTGTCACCCACGGAATCGAGGCCCGTAATGAGTTTTCCCTTTTCGTATGGACCAGGATAGCCTCCGGAAGCCATCACCACGCAGACCGCCGAGGCCGGATTCCATTTCAGCTCGATTTCCGAGATGCGGCCATCAATGACCGCGTTCATCACCTCAACAAGGTCGGTATCGAGGCGAGGGAGGAGGGCTTGCATCTCAGGGTCGCCGAAGCGAGCGTTGAATTCGAGAACCTTTGGCCCTTCGTCCGTGATCATTAACCCGGCATACAGAACGCCTTTGTACTCGATTCCTTCCGCGGCCAATCCCCTGATCATGGGGGTCAGGATTTCCTCGTTGATCCGGCGATAAATTTCCGGCGTGACAACTGGCGCCGGTGAATAGGCGCCCATTCCGCCGGTGTTCGGCCCTTCGTCGTTGTCGTAAATGGGCTTGTGGTCCTGGGCGGAATCCATCGGGAGAACCGCATCCCCGTCGGTGAAAGCTAAGAGTGAAGCCTCTTCTCCGAACAAGCAGTCCTCGACGATGACCCGGTCGCCCGATTCCCCGAACTCCCTCTGGACCATAACCAGGTGAACAGCCCGTTCCGCTTCATCTCTCGTCCGGCATACAATCGCCCCTTTCCCGGCTGCGAGTCCGTCAGCCTTGACGACCATCGGTGCTTCTCGCCTTCGGACATGGGCGAGCGCTTTTTCCGCATCGCTGAAAACCTCGTGGGCAGCCGTCGGCACGCCGTACTTGACCATCATTTCCTTGGCGAAGACCTTGCTGGCCTCTACCTGCGTCGCTGCTTTAGTCGGGGCAAAGATGCGTAGCCGGCGCCTGTGAAACTCGTCGGCAATGCCAAGAGCAAGGGGTGCTTCCGGGCCAATGACCGTCAGGTCAATTTTTTCCCTCTCTGCGAAATCTGCAAGGGCACGGACGTCTGTCGCTGAGATTTCCACGCATTCCGCCTGCTGGCGGATTCCACCGTTGCCTGGAGCACAGTAGATTTTCTCGACGTGTGGGCTTTGAGCAATCTTCCAGACGAGCGTATGCTCTCTCCCCCCACTTCCGACCACCAGAACCTTCATACCTTGGGCGAGCGCCTCCTTCGCGTGGTTTTTCCCCTTGCCGCTTGATTGTCTCAGGCGGAGCACCCAAAGGCAAGCGAGTTTTCGCAGATTTCGCCGCTAAGCAGTTCGGGGCGCGCCTGGCATGAAGTTTGCGAGGCAGACCCCTCGGCGTTCGGCGCGGGCCCGGCCCCATCGCAGCCGCTCCAGGCGGCCCGTCCGTACCGCGGAGAGAATAGACCTCAGTAACCCAACGACGCGGCCTCTTTCGGCTGGGGTCGGGGGCGAGGGTTCTCCGCAAATCGGAGGGGCGGCGCGAGGCCGTACAAAATTGTGCGGTGCCCCGGGCTCTTACGCCGTCGGTGCGATATCTGCTCTTGGCGCGGGCTCTCGGTTCGCGGCGCCCCCGGGGGAGCGAAAGGCCAGCAGCGGTTCCCCAGCTGCTTTGGGGACGGTGCCAAAAGGCGGTCTTCCAACAGGGAGGTGCTGACATGCAAGGAACGCAGGGGACACAGGTTACAACGGAAAAGAGGCGGGGGATGACCACGGCCCAAATGGCGGTTCTCTGGTATGCCGTTCTGCTGATCGAGGGGATCCTCATTTTGGCTGGGACAGCGGCGACTTCGGACGTGGGGGCCCCTCTTCTGCTCGGCTCCGCTATAGTCATCTTCGCCGGGACGCTGATATACACGCTGCGCCCCGACGCACCGGCGAACAAGCGGAAGCTCGCCCGCATCGTGGTCATTCCGGTATGGTGCATAGCGGTCGCTCTGGGCATGCTCGCGGCAGCCTCATGGTTGCGCGACCGGGACTGGGGATTCAGGCTGTTCATCGGGTTCTTCGTTGTGCTTTCGGGTGGTTTGGCGTTGGGGATGACGCGAGTGCTGTTCCACCGCGGAAGTCGGAGGTAGCCAAGGTCCAAGCCCATGCTGCGACAGGGCTCGGAGGGATGAAGGAGGAACCGCGTGTGAGCTTCTTGCAGAAATTGGGGCTCGGTCGGGGCCGGGGGCCTTGCCGGCCCGTAGACTTGGAGGTCGCCGCCATCGCGATTCAGCTTGACGCCTGCTTCGCGTTGCTCCATAGCTCTCGGCCACCGGAGAGCGAGTACCCCGACTTCTTCGCCCTCCTGCTCAACACGGTGGCGGGGCCCAGGGCGCCCGACGTGTGGCAACGCCTCAGCCACTACTGCGAAATTCGGAGGGATGCCGACGCAGAGGATCGCAATGTAGCAACGGCGCTCTGGGGCGGCACGTTTCTCCACAGGGCCTGGTCAGGCGAGAGGCAGGCGCCTGACCCATTGTTATACGTCCCCGCGGTTCTGGAGTTGACCAGGCAGGGCGTCTACGCGGCGCAGGAATGTTTGAGCCGCTGGCCCGCAAGGCAAGACTGGCCTTCGCTGTGCGCCGCGATCGCGGCCTTCTTAGAGCAGGGCCGGACCCTGGTCGGGCTTCACCTAGCATCACTACCAGCGCTGCGCTGACCGCATACGAGGGGGGGTCGTAGACCATGGTTCAGTTCCTCCAGACAGGCACAACGGTCCCTGCCGACCCCGGCGCGCTGTGGGGCGTGCTTCTCCTGTCGGCCCTTCTGGGCGTGCCGGTCATCGTGCTTCTGCGCGAAGCGCTGGTTGGCCCGCGTTGGGTCAGGCTCCTGCCGCGGCGCCTCCGGCCGAGGCGGCGCGAGTGGGTAGAGCTTGAGCGTCTTCGGGACCTCTTTCGGGTCCCGCACCAACTAATGGCGCTCGCCGTCATGGGTTCGCCAACAACCACCCGCAAGGTCCTGAAGCACTGCCTGGAACAGCTGCGCGCCCAGCACCCGGAGGCGTCTAACCACGAACTCCTCGCCTCGGTCCTCATGTCCCGACTCGCGACCCCGCCGGCGACGCGCCTCAGCCCTGGGGAGCTTCAGAGCGCGATGCTCAGCATCCATTCCTTCGAGGGGCTATGTGACTTCATTCTTGGGCTGGATGAAGAGTCGCGGGCGCTCCCCGATGCCCTGGGATTGGGGATGTGGATAGACGAGATACTGGCGCAAGAACCAGTGCACTGTGACCTCTGACGAGTTCAAAGCTCCGCCTGCGTCGGCCACCACTCCGCGGCATCCGCGGGTCCCGGTCCGGAGGGTGGGGGTGCCTCGCCGCCCGCTACTCAGTGCCGGAAATGGCGGATGCCGGTGAAGACCATTGCGACGTTGTGCTCGTTGCAGGCCTGGATAGATTCCTCGTCCCTGACTGAGCCGCCCGGCTGAATGATTGCGGTAGCTCCGGCTTCGACCGCGGCGTCCACGCCGTCGCGGAATGGGAAAAAGGCGTCCGAGGCAACGACGCTCCCTTTGAGCGGCTTCTGGGCTTTCATGACGGCGATGCGAGAGGAGTCCACGCGGCTCATCTGCCCGGCGCCGATGCCGAGAGTTTCAGTGGCGTTTGCGTAGACGATGGCGTTGGACTTGACGTGCTTGACGACCTTCCAGGCGAACAGCAGCGCTTTCATCTCCTCTTCGGTCGGCTCGCGCTTTGTGACGCAGCGGAGGTCTTTCTCGGTTACGGTCAACAGGTCTCTGTCCTGGCAGAGGATTCCTCCGACAATCTTCCTGAGGTCCCGGCTCGGGAAAGCCGTTCCGCCGACCATTCGCCATGTCTCCAATCCTTCCAGCAGCACCAGGCGCCGCTGGGTCTTCTTCTTCAGTGTGCCCAACGCATCAATGTTGTAACCGGGAGCTAAGATTGCCTCGATGAAAGTTTTGTTTAGCTCTTCGGCGGTTGCGAGGTCTATGCTCCGGTTGAAGGCCACGACGCTTCCAAAGGCGGAGACCGGGTCGGTAGCCCAGGCTTTTTTGTAAGCCTCCAGGATGAAGGAGCCGATAGCCACCCCACACGGATTCGTGTGCTTGATAATCACCGCGGCTGGCTCGCTGAACTCCTTGACAGTCTCGCATGCGGCGTCCAGGTCGAGAATGTTGTTGAAGGAAAGCTCCTTGCCGTGAAGCAGTTCAGCCCCCGGGATGCACGGCTCGCTGAGGATTTTTTCTCGGTAGAGCGCAGCCTTCTGGTGAGGGTTCTCGCCGTAGCGAAGGTCCATGACTTTCAGGTATTCGAGGGAGAGCTTGCTGACGGCAGCGACTTCCTTTTTCTTCTGGAGGGACGCGAGGAACGCGTAGATGAGGGAGTCGTAATGGGCTGTGCGTTCAAATGCTTCTGCGGCGAGGGCCATTCGCAGCTCATTGGAAATTGCTCCATCGTTCTCGCGGAGGTCCTGGAGGACATCCGCGTAGCGTGCCGGGTCAACGACGACCGCGACATCCTGGTAGTTCTTGGCAGCCGACCGAATCATCGAAGGGCCGCCTATGTCAATGTTTTCTATGGCTTGCTCCAACGTCACGTCTTCCTGAGAGACTGCCTGCTCGAAGGGGTAGAGGTTGACCACGACGAGGTCAATGGGCTTGATGCCGTGCTCCTCCATTTCTCGGCGATGCAGCGGATTGTCCCGAAGAGCGAGGATGCCCCCGTGAATTATCGGATGGAGGGTCTTGACCCGTTCGCCCAGGATCTCGGGGAAGCCTGTGAATTCCGAGACACTTGTCACGGGGATGCCGGATTCCCGCATCAGCTTGGCTGTCCCACCGGTGGAGATGATTTCAATCCCCATTTGTTTGAGCTGCCGGGCAAATTCGACAACCCCTTCCTTGTTGGAGACGCTGATGAGAGCTCTCTCGACCTTTTTCATGGTCATCAATCCATTCGCACCCTGTAGAAACGCTGGCCGTCCGACACGCCGGGGTCGGCGCCGGTCCACTGTTTTTGAGTAATTTCTCTTGCCAGTTGCCACGAGCTGAAGAAGGCTGGGGCGTAGCTTGCCTCTATCGTGAAAACGCCGTCGGGCGCCTCCCAGGCAATGGAGAGCTGACTTTCCGCGGCATTGATGCGGATCCCTTTGACCCGCAGCACGTTCGGGCGGCCCATAACCTTCACCTCGTCAATAGCCCACCAGTAGTCGAAGTTGGCGGTGTAGCGCCACCGTATCCTTATCTTTTTCCCGTCGGCGAACTCCGATATATCTACTGATTGAGGGTCGGAAGAGTTGCCGTTTTCCTCCTTCCAGAACGGCACCCAGTTCGATTGCCAGGTCTGGTGTGCGGGGTCGTTGCTGATATGCACGTTGAAGCGTTCCGGATAGCCTCCCTGATAGACTGCCACATCTTGCAGGAACTCGAGATGAACCTCCGTGAACTGGGTGCAATCTATCTCCGGGGAGATCAGCCGCTCGTCAATGTATTTCGGGGAGGTGAGCTCTCCCTCGGCGTAACTATCCGAAATGACGTAAACGCCCCTGACGCCTCCTCCCCCGAGAGGCTCGTCGTCTACGTGCCAGATTGCGCCGTCGGTAGCCGCATATTGCCCGTGCTGAAGTTCCCAACCGGCGTCCAGGAGGTCTTGCTGGGCGGCGAAGGTCTCGAAATCCTCCTTGAAAATCGTTGCCAACTGAGGCTCGGACGGTCGCTCGAAGGCCAAATTGTCTATGGCAATGGAACCGGGGAACAGCGAGTCGAAATAGATGGTCAGAGTCGTTATCTTGAGCCATTGGCCCTCATATCTGACCATGGAAGAGCCGTCCAGCTCGATTGTGCCTGAGGAATACTGCCCGCCGGGGCCATTCCCGTAAAGCTCGACCGTATCTCCGAAGAGGCCCGCGAACTCGATGCTCATGAAATCAATGGGGCTGGCGGAGGAGATGGTTGCCTCAACAGGGGTTTCGCCGGCGTCGAACAAAGCGCACGCCGTTGGGTTCTGGGGAAGGTGGCTCGGGTCAACTATCCATTGGTTGCCAAGATAAGGGTCAATCCAGTTTAATCCACCGTAGTCGTAGGGGACAGGTTCCCCGGCAAGGCCTTCAAAATCGAGGACAGTTCCCCAACCTGCTGGCGGCACAACCATCCCCACGCACCACATCGTAACTCCGAAAAGCGCTTTCCACATCAACGTCCACCGTTTGTGCGCGCCGGGGACCGTTTCGCACCTTTGCGCCATGGACTTACCACTTCCGGGTTTTGAACGCGTCGCAAAACGCGACCGCAGAGAACGCCTGGGGCCTGCGAAGGGTCACTCCAAAAAGCCTTCCCTTCTCTCCCGGCCCTGCGCTCTCTGCGGCAACGAGTTGTCAGGAGCCGAGGAATGGGCGCCAGTTACTCCTCCCCGATGTCCGCCTCACACATTGACGACGGGGATTTCTCTCATTGCCTCCTCGATCTTTTCCTTTGGATACTCGTAATCCTCGAGTCTGCGGGCGAGGTAAGCGTCGTAGGCCCCGAGGTCGAAGAAGCCGTGCCCGCTGTAATTGATTGCGATGACCTTCTCCTCTCCGGTTTTCTTGCACTCCAAGGCTTCATCAATCATCACCTTGATGCAGTGAGCGGTCTCGGGGGCTGCGATAAGCCCTTCGGTCTGGGCGAATATCATGGCTGCTTCGAAGACAGGGTTCTGGTGAAGCGCGACCGCCTCCATCAGCCCTTCGTCGTAAAGCTTGCAGATGATTGGAGCGTCGCCATGATACCTGAGGCCGCCGGCATGAATCCCGGGCGGGACGAAGGTATGCCCCAGCGTGTACATGTGCACCAGAGGGGTCATCCTCGCGGTGTCGCCGAAATCGTACCTGTAAACGCCCTTTGTCAAGGTCGGGCACGCGGTAGGTTCTACGGCTATGATGCGGATGTCTTTTCCGTCAACGATCTTGTCTCGCATGAACGGAAGCATGAACCCGGCAAAGTTGCTGCCGCCCCCGACGCACCCGATGAGGATGTCCGGATATTCTCCGATTATCTCGAACTGCTTTTTGGTTTCCTGTCCGACGATGGTCTGGTGCAGGAGGACGTGATTCAGGACGCTTCCGAGGGCATACTTTGTGTCATCGTGCATAACGGCGTCCTCCACCGCTTCGCTGATGGCTATTCCGAGGCTTCCGAGAGAATTGGGGTCTTTCTGCCGAATCATTCTTCCGCTGTTGGTCTTGTCGGTCGGGCTGGGAAAGACCTCCGCGCCCCACGCTTGCATCAGCGATTTGCGGTACGGCTTCTGCTCGTAACTGACCCGCACCATGTACACCGTGCATTTCAGGCCGAAGCGGTTGGTCCCGAAAGCGAGAGCGCTCCCCCACTGCCCGGCGCCTGTCTCGGTGGTAATCCTTTTGACGCCCTCTCGCTTGTTGTAGTACGCCTGAGCGATGGCAGTGTTGGGCTTGTGGCTTCCGGGCGGGCTGTGGCTTTCGTCCTTGAAGTAAAGCCGTGCCGGCGTATCCAGATATTGCTCCAGAAACATCGCCCTCACCAGTGGTGAAGGCCGGTATATGCTGTAGACTTCCAGCACCTCTTCCGGAATATCAATCCATCTCTGCCTGCTGACTTCCTGCTCGATCAAAGCCATCGGAAAAATCGGCGCTAGGTCATCCGGCGTAACAGGCTTGAGCGTCCCGGGATGCAGCGGCGGCCTGGGCGGCTCCATATCCGCAAGGATGTTGTACCACTGCCGCGGCATCTCCTTATAGCTGAGCATTATTCTCTTATCGGCCATTCTTTCCCCCCTCCTTTAGAACGAGTAGATGAGCTTGAACCAATACGAATTCCCTTCGGGCCTGTTGTCAGTTTCGACCTCGAACTGGGCCTTCGCGACAAGATGGAGGTTTTTGGAGGGGCTGTACATGAAGACCGGTCCCACCGCAAAAGCCTCCCCTTTGTCGTCAGGTACATCAACGCCGTCTATCTGGTCATCGTCTATCTGCCGATAATAGTATCCGCACACGCCAAGCCTGCAACCCTTTAACGCCTCCGACAGCTGCATCGCGTCAAAGTCGAGGCTGTAATCGAGATGCACTTCATCTCCCGGTTCCAGCTCGCTTTGCTGCATTGTGCCCGGATTGAGGTATTCATCGTTTTTCGTGTTGAAGTCGTACATCAGTTTCAGCGACCAGCTCCACCCGGTCTGGTACAGCCCGGTAATGGCGAACACCGGCTCTATTGTCCAGAAATTCTTTCCGACGTTGATGAGCTCGTCTTCGTGGTACAACCCGATGGGGACGTAGAGATCAACACCCGCCACCGCGTGATAGGTCTGCCCGTGCCAGGCGATGATGAACGGGTCTATTATTGGGTCGGCAACTCCCGATGCCGAGCCTATTGGGTCAACATCCACGTCCACGTACGGGACGAAAAGGTGGCAAAGCCAATTCCCTCCAAAAATCTTCTTGTCGGACGAGTAGATGACCCTGAAGACCTCTGCCCAGGTATTCACGCCGATGTCGAGCGGCCCGGCCGGCGTGGTCACCGTTTGTTCTCCATCGTAATAATTGATGTAGTTGACGATGTGCCAGCCCGGCGGTGGAGCGATCCCAGAAAAACAGTCCTCGGCGCCGTTCGGATAGTGCTGACCTCCTCCAGCGAAAGCAGCCGGAGAAACAATCAGCGCTGCCAGCCATGCAGCTACCAGAAAACTCCCCCTTCCTTCTTTCATCTCTTGTTCCCTCCTTTCATTAAGAAACCAACCGTTAGTGAGTTACGACTTCCTCCTCAAACCCCTGCTAAAGGAACGCTTCGAAGAAGAGGCTGAGCCGATCACCGCACTTTGCGCCTTTGCGTCTCTTCGCCTTGGCGTTGCTGAGCCTTGCCCATACGAATGGATGCGATGATAAGCCCTGCCACTCTCTTTTCACCCCCGGTTATTTTCCTATCGCGCCTACGCTACGAGTCTTCCCCCTGCGAGGGGACGCTTCGAAATGGTTCTTGTCGCGGGGTCGGGAAATGTCGAGGTCATCGCCCGCACAAAATACGACAGTTAGTTGCCAAAAATCAAGTCATTTGTTTTGTCCGGAAAGGGATACCGCCCCCCTGCGAGGGGAACGCTGTAACGCTGCCCTCTGAGCGGCAGTGTCGGGGGCGTCTCGCCCCCGCTGCGGGCAAGATGCCCGCAGGACAGCCAGCGGGACGCTGGCGGTACGGTTCGAAGCCCTGCGAGGGGAACGCTTCAAATGGGGGGAGATTCCGCTTGAATCCGGCCGGAAGGCGCGGTATGTTTCGCTGGTCGTAGAAGAGGAATCGGCGCAAACAACGGTGCACTGCGAAAGGATTTACGTATGGGTAAGGTGACATTGGCGGTCTTAGTGGCTGTCATCGCGCTGGGCGTTTACTGGTTTTGGTGGTCGGATCAGCGCGCCAATAGCCCTGTGAGTGTGGAAGGGCGCATATCGGTGGTTGGCGCGCCGATGCCGCTCAAAGCGGATTTCACTCTCCAGGCCGTCCCCGGCAAGCTCAGAGTCAACTTCAAGGGTGGGAAGATAGGGTTGTCTGCCATCGTCCGCCTCGACAAAAGGGAAATTGTGCTTATCAGCGACACGAACAAGACCTACGTTCGCACAGAATTCGACCTGGTGGACAAGTCCCAGACCGAGCCGCCGGAAAAGTGGGAGCTGACCTGGCCGAAGGAATTGAAGAGGACGGCTGAATGGGCCTATATAGGCGCCGGCGACAGAAAATGGTTCTGCAACAAGCAGACCCCAACCGAAGCGATAGAGCGGCTGGAACTGCCGGGCGGGCTTCCCCCGGGGCTCAAGCTTCCCGGTGTGCCTGAGAGGAAGGGAGCATCTGCTCCCGCGCAGGGCGAAATATGGTTTACTTCCGAGACGCGCCTTGGCAGACGATACTTCAGCATGCTCAACAAGCTCGCGCGAATACGCCCTGTCGGCGAGAAAGTCGCGGAAAGCGAGAAAAGGCCCCAGTGGAAGTACGTCAATCTCGACTTCTTCCCCATCCCGATGAAGGTAGTGGCCTCCGAGGGAGGCCAGAGGCTGGAGATGGAGGTGACGAAGCTCTCCAGGAAGAAAATTCCCAAGAAGGTCTTCGAGACCACAATCCCAGCGGGCTACAAGAAGGTGGAGATGGCAGAGTTTGCCACGGGGTTGCTGGTACAACTGCCGCGTCAATGACCCCGCGGGAACGCAGGGGAATGTCTCCGCGTCCGAAAAAGGGATTTCCGACTCGCCCGGAGGAGGCGGGGGATCAGGGGTCAGGGGAGATCGCCGTTACGATAGTGCTGCCTTGGATAATAGCGGGGGCAAGACGCCCATGACATCCCGCCCCGCGGGACGCGGGGGAAGGGCAGCGTTATGCGGAGGAAGCCCCCGCGTTGCTTACGGAGGCTTCCTCCTTCCTCCTGGTCAGTCTGGCGGAGACCACTTTGGATATGCCGCTGTCTTCCATCGTTATCCCGTAAAGGACGTCAGAAGCGGCTATTGTTCTCTTGTTGTGGGTAATGATGATGAACTGAGATTTTTCGGCGAACTCCTTGAGAACCTCCGCGAACCTCACAATGTTGGAATCGTCCAGGGGCGCATCAATTTCATCGAGGACACAGAAAGGGCTGGGCTTGACCTTGAAGATGGCGAAAAGGAGGCTTATTGCGGTCATAGCTCTCTCGCCCCCGGATAGCAGCGAAATGCTCTGAAGCTTTTTGCCCGGCGGACGGGCGATTATCTCGATGCCGCTCTCGAGGATGTCCGACTCATCCAGGAGGAGCAGGTCAGCCCGCCCACCCCCGAAGAGACGCTGAAACATGTCCTGGAATTCCTCTCTGATTCTCTCGAAGGCCTGGCGGAATATGGCCTTGCTTTCCCTGTCGAGCTTAGCGATGGCCTTCAGGAGGGAATCTCTGCCCTGGAGGAGGTCTTTGTGTTGCGTCACGAGAAAATCGTGTTCTCTTCTCAGCTCCTCGTACTGTTCGATGGCGCAGAGATTGACCGGCCCCATGGACTGGAGGCGATTTTTTAACTCGGCGATTGTGGACCGAACCTCCTCCATATCGCTCTCTTCCGGCAGGGGAACTGCTTTCGGGTCGTCAGAGGTCATGCCGTGCTCTGCCATCAAACGCTCGTCAATCCCCTTGATTGAAAGACGAAGCTCCGCCAGCTTGAGTTGCAACTCGGCGATTTCCTTTTCGCGTTCCCTGGCGGCGTTGGTTTTCTCCTTCACTTCCCATTCGACCTGGGTCAGCTCATCGGCGAGGAGCTTTCTTCTCTCGTCGAGCTGCTCAATGGCTGAAGCGATTCTTTCCCTTTCCTGGGTCTGGGTTGCTATCGCCGAATGACACGCCTGGATTTCACCCTGAAGCTCGCTGATGTATTTCTTTCCCTGTTCAATCTGACGCGAGCGATTTTCGATCTCCTTTTTAGTGAGGTCCAATTGCCCTCTCATGTACTCCATATCGCTTTGGAGGTTGGCGATTCGCTCGTCATAAGAAGCTCTCGTCGGGGCTATCTCCGCCAGGTCTCTCTTCGCCGAAGCCGCATCTTTCTGGAGGCTTTCGACAGTTGCACGGGTGGAACTCAGCGTCGCTTCGACCTGCGACCTCTGAGACGAGACCCCTTTCAGCTCTTCGGCAAGGATTCTTCGCTCCTGTTCGAGTCGCTCTTGTTCGCACTCCATTTGTCTCCGCCTTGCTTCCAACTCGACACCCCGGTTTCGGAGAGAGGAGATGCTCGCCGAAAGGTCGAGAAGGTTTCTGTCCGCGTGCACGATTCTTCCCTCTACTCCTGAAATGAGGGAAACCTGGCGGTCGGCTTTCTGGGCGAGCTCTCTCTGCATACGGAGGAAATCTTCTTCTCGCCTCCGGAGGTCATCCAATTGCTTTCGGCGAGCGTCTTCCTCGACGGCGAGATGGGCGAGTCGGGATTTCCCGTTGAAGAGGGCGAGCTGCGCTGCGGGGAGACTCCGTCCCACAGTGATGACCCGCCCGCCTGCTATCTTTTCGCCGGAAGGAGCCACAAACGTCAGTTCTGAGCCCGATTGTTCGGCGGCTTTCATCGCCTCGTCAAAGTCCGGGGCGAGAATGACATCTCCCAGCAGGTATCCCATGACTTTCTCATACCGGCCGTCGAAGGAAACGAGGTCGAGGATCGGTCTCAGCACGGCCCCTTTTTCGAAGCAGAGCTTTCGCGCGGCTTCGCGTGCGCCCCTGGGCGGCTCGACCCTGTCGAGAGCAAGGAAGGTCGCTCTGCCGGAGGTTTCCTGGCGGAGGTATGCCGCGGCCCTTTTTGCGTCGTCCATCGTCTTCACCAGGACCCACTGAACGCGGTCTTCGAGAACCGATTTGATGCACTCGCCAAGTTCCTGCGGGATTTCCAGGACATCCCCGACCGTCCCCATGATTCCCGTCAGTCGCGACTCTTCCCTTCTTGACTCCTCCATTAGCGACTGCACTCCCGCCTCATAACCATCGTACCCCTCAATAGCTTCGGTGAGAAATGAACGCTCCGATTCGACCCGCGAAACTTCCCTTTCGACCCGCGAAACTTCCCTCTCCGACCGGAGAATTTCGCTGCGGAGATTCCGGAGGCCTTCCTCAGCCTTCTTCATCTCCTGGCGGATGACCCCCAGAATGTCCTTCTGGCGTTCAAGCTCCTCGCAGAGCGCATCCCTGTCTGTTTGGGCATCTCGGTGAGCCTCTTCCTTTTCTGCCAGGGAACTCAGAACCCCCTTGTTTTGCTGACTAAGTTCGGCGAGAGCCTGTTTGTTCCGGTCAGAGATTTCGCCGAGTGAAGAGACTCTGCTTCGGATTTCCGTCTCTCGCCGGATAAGGTCGAGGAGGCGATTGGAAACTTCCGCCAGAAGGGCTTCTTCTTGCCGGAGTTCTCCCGCGATCTCGTTCAACTCTTCCTCCCTGTGCGTGAGCTTCTCGTCGCAGGACAGTCTCTGCGAGGAAAGTCCCTGGAGGCTGCCCTTTCTCTCTCCAATAGCCGCCTCCAGGTCAGCCGCCTTCTGGCACATCTTCGCCATCTCCGCGGCCATGTTTTCGGAAAGTGAACGGGTGTCGGCAATTCGTTGCTCAAAGAGCGAGATTTTTCCGGATTCCCGGTCAATGCTCCGCAGGAGGTCGAGTTTGCGCGACTGGAGTTCCTCGTGGCTTAACTCGCCGCCTTGAAAATGTGCCCGGATTTCCCGGACACGCGACTCCCTTTGCTCAATGTCGCGGGCCAATCGGCGAAGTATTGCTTCGACACCCTGGCGCTTCTTTTCCAGCGATTTCAAGTCCTCCGCGAAGCGCCCCCGCCTCTGAAGGAGAAGACCAACTTCCAGGCGCTGTAGTTCGTCCGCGAACTCCTTGTACCGGCGAGCCTTCCCGGCCTGGCGCTGGCTGGAAATCATCTGCCTTTTCACATCCCGCAGGCGGTCGTTCGAGCGCAGGAGGTTGGCTTCGGTCTCTTCCAGCCTTCGCATCGCCTCCTTTTTGCAGGCTTTGTATCTGGTTATGCCGGCGGTTTCGTCGAACAGAAACCTCCTGTCTTCCGGCTTGGAGCTGAGGATAAGCTCAATGTTTCCCTGCTGCATGAAGGAATAGGCCTGCGTGCCCAGTCCGCTATTCATGAACAGCCTGTGGACGTCTTTCAATCGGCAGGACCGCTTGTTGAGGAAATACTGGCTTTCTCCAGAACGGAATAACCGGCGCGAAACCGTCACCTCGTCGTACTCCTCCTCGGTCAAGCCTCCGGCATCGCCGAGGGTGAGAGAAACTTCCGCCATCCCCATTGGCTCCAGTTCGCCGGAGCCGTTGAAAATCAAGTCCTCCATAAGAGTTCCCCGGAGGCTGCGGGCGCTTTGCTCTCCGAGGACCCATCTTATGGCGTCCGAGACGTTGCTCTTGCCGCAGCCGTTCGGACCGACTACCGCTGTGATCCCCGGCTCGAAACCGATAACCGTTCGTTCGGCGAATGACTTGAACCCCACCAGTTCCAGGGACTTGAAGTACACGCTTTTTCCTCCTCGCGCTTGGAAAGCGGCACTTCACCCTCTGGTCTGGGCGATAATATAACCAATACCCTCCCCGTTGTAAACGAAAAAGTGGGGTTATCTTGACCGGCCCTTTTTCATAGAAAATTTCGGTTGAGGGCAGCGGCGGAAACTGGTATAAGATTGTTTCCGTTTTTGGTGGACTGTTGGCGCCGCCAAAGGATGAAGCTATCGGCGACGCAAAAATGACCGGTATTTCCAATGCGGAGGAGGGAAAAAGGAGACCATGAAAGCGACGATGATTCTGGCGAATGTTGCAATTGGGATTTTCTGTGTCGGGCTGGCCATGTCGGTTCACAACAAGGCCGCCGCGGCGGAGAACCAATTCCCCGGTTTCAAGGTCGGCGTGCAGAGCTATTGTTTCCGTAACTTCGACCTCGACGGTGCATTGAAGAACACAAAGGAGCTTGGGCTGAAGAACATCGAGTTCTTCCGAAAGCACGCGTCCCACGACATGACGCCCGAGCAGATCAAAGAGGTCAAGGCGAAACTCAAAGCCGCCGGCATCAAAGTCGTGGCCTACGGAGTCGAAGGATTTGGCGCCGACGAGCAGGCTAACGAGAAGATATTCAACTTTGCAAAGGAGATGGGAATAAAAATCATCACCGCCGACCCCGCGCCAGAGAGTTTCGCTTCTCTGGAAAGGCTGGTCAAAAAGTACGACATAAAAATCGCCATCCACAATCATGGTCCCGGTTCTCGTTATTCGTCTCTGGACGATGTCGTGAAGGCGGTCAACGGACGCGACGAGCGCATCGGCGCATGCATTGACAACGGCCATTTCCAGCGGTCTGGCGTGGACGGCGCCGAAGCCGCTCGGAAGCTCGGCAAGCGTGTCCATGCGGTGCACGTGAAAGACCTTGATGCCAATAATCGCGACCAGATTTTGGGCCAGGGGAAGGCGGACATTCCCGGTTTTCTCAAGGCTCTGAAGGAAGTTGGCTTCCGCGGGCCTTTCAATCTGGAGTATGAGATTGAGCCAGACAATCCAGTCCCCTCGATGAAAAAGTGCCTGGAGTACCTGGCAAAGGTTTGCAAAGAAATACGGTAGCTCTCGGCAAGGTTGCTATTGTAGCGCGGAAGGTGAAGAGTGGCACGGGCGTCCCGCCCGTGAGTCTTCATGGGCAAGATGCCCATGCCACGTGTGCGGAGGACATGCTTCTTGCAGAGGAGAGAAGAATGCCGAGTACGCTGCTGCTGTTTGCGAGACGAAAGGTGCGGACGATCAGTTCCATTCCCCTTTCGGCACTCCTCCTTTTGGGATGTCTGGTTTTGGCAATGAGCGCGTCAAACGCTGCCGGCCTAAAACCCATTCCGGGCCAGGGCAAGTATGTCCGCTCTGTGAGCCCCGGCGTTCTGGGGATTTGGCTTGGCGATCGCGAGGTCGCGGAGTACCGCTTCGGAGAGGACGTCCCCAAGCCGTATCTCTATCCCGTCCTCGGGCCGGATGGGGAACCGATGACGCAAGATGCCCCCGCAGACCACGTTCACCATCATTCCCTCTTTTTCTCGCACGACGAAGTCAACGGGCACCATTTCTGGCTTGAGGGCAGGGGGAGCAGTCCTATCCGCCACGAGGAGTTCCTGGGAATCTACGATCAGAAAGAGCGTCCGGGCTTCATTAGCGTCAACGCCTGGATGGCCGGCGACAAGCCCCTTTTGCGGGACACGCGGAGCATCCGTTTCATCCCGCTGGAGAACGGCGAATACCTCATTGACATCTCCTTGGAGCTGTCGGCGGTGGATGAGAACGTCACCATTGGTTCGACCAAAGAGGCGGGTCTTCCCGGTTTGAGAGTCGCTCCGGAGCTGCGGGTCTCCGCCGGAGGGCGGATGGTCAATTCCGAAGGAAAAGTCAACGAAAAGGAGTGCTGGGGAAAACGGGCGAAATGGGTGGATTATACCGGTCCGCGCGCCGACGGGAGCTGGGTCGGGATAGCATTCATGGCGCATCCGAGCAACCGCCCTTATGCGCCGGGTTGGCACGCCAGGGATTACGGTCTTCTGGCGGCCAACTACACTAACTGGGATAAACCTGTCACCCTCGAACCCCGCCAAAAGCGGGGATGGACGCTAAGAAGCCGGCTTTACATCCATCGCGGCAAGACCGAGGAAGCGAAGGTCGCCGAGCAGTTCGAGCGATATTCTAAGGAGTAGCTAACCGCGGAGCACCCAGAGAGCGCCGGAGCATCCTCGACGGCGTTTAGTCGTGCGGCTTGGTTCTCAGCGCTCTCTGCGACAAAGGAAAGTTGTCGTTCAACGTCATAGTAAAACCTGAAAAGGAAAGGAGGAGAGCATGGCGAATCAAAAGCTTCCGAGCTACCTGGCTTCGGCCAAGCCGGTTCCGAAGAGCGCCCGTGCGCCGGGGCTGATGACCACGGGTGCCGCGTTCGCGGGCATCTACCTGTGGATAGCGTACTACAGCGACCTGGGGAAGGCTCTGAGGCTGGGAAACCTGGGGACGGTCATGATAGGCGTGATCATCGCTGGCGGATTGTCCTTTGGGCTGTACTACGTCTTCTCCGGTATCTGGGGCATGAGGACCGGGCTGCCACTGTACATCGTGGGCACCTCAACATTCGGCACGAAGGGCGGCTACTTCATCCCCGGCATCTTCATGGGCCTGCTCCAGATGGGATGGTACAGCGTAGCAACGTGGTTAGCCACCCAGCTCGTGATTAAAGGCTTCGGGGGCAAGGCAGTGACGCTACTCGGCCCCCTCAAAGCCGAGGCTTCCGCAGGATGGGTCATTCTGTTTATTGTGGTGGCGATCGTTTGGGGCTACTTCTTCGCGTTCTTAGGTGCCAAGGGGCTAAAATATGTCGCCAGAATGGCACGCATTTTCCCGATCGTCCCAATAGTCATGCTGGTCGTGAGCGCCATCATGGCGGCAAAAGGCCTCGGCAAGTTTGGCGACCTGCGCCCGGAGAAGGCTGTAGTGGGCGTGCCACTTCTCGCTGGTATGCTGCTGGCTATCCAGATGGTTATCGGCTTTGGCGCGACGGCGCTGGCAGCAGGAGCTGACTTCACCCAACACAACCGCAACGCCTCCGATGTCAAGGTCGGGGGGTTGGCCGGTATCTGGGGAGCATCGGTTTTCGCGGGTCTCCTTGCTCTGATCACCATGGCGGGGGCCTACGGACTCAAGCCCGAGTTCAAGGAATGGGCCAACGGCTGGACCTACCCAAACGCCCTCCTATCTCTCGGAGGAATTATTGCCAGCATAATGCTCATATTGTTCGCCATAGGGTGCATGGCGCCTGCGTGCTTCTGCTGCTTCATCATGGCAAACAGCCTCTCAACGACGGTTCCTTCTGTCCCTCGTATGACGTGGACCATGCTCGGCGCCACCGTGGGCATCATCCTCGGGGCCAGCGGCATCGCCGGGAACCTCGGCGCTTTCTTCACCCTGATTGGAGCGACCTTTGGGCCGGTCTGCGGAGCCATGGCCGCCGATTACCTGCTAAGCGGAGGAAAGTGGCCGGGGCCTCGCAAGGGATTGAGCATCCCGGGCTACGCGGCCTGGGCGAGCGGCTTCGTGGTGGGAATTTTCAGCCACCCCTGGCTGAAGGTGTTCTCTGGGGCGTGGCTGGGGCCCAAGGAATGGGTCGGTTGGCATCCCGCGAGCCTGTATGCGTTCGTTGTCGGCTTCGTAGTCTATCTCTTGCTGGCTGGTATGGGCCTCCAGCCGGCGAAAGAGGAAGCCTACACTGTCGTTGAGCCGCCGGAATAAGTCGGAAGGCCGCACAGTTCAGCTCGCGAGGGCTGAATTAGCAAAGGCCGCGCGCCCTCAGGGCGCGCGGCCGTTTTTGTGCGCCGGTGTTCGAGCGCCTGTGAGTGCTCAACCCGCCCAACCGCCGTGCGCAAAATCGTCTCCTGGGAGCAGACCCGGAGGGGCCGCCGACACCGCCCGCTTTCCTGCGGACTATTGCGAGCGAACCCTGTAAAACCCCTTTCTCAGTCCGCTAATATCCTTTTCGTACCAGGAAAGTTCCGTCGTTGGCCAGTTGAACCCAGGCAGGGGCTCCCATTTCCCGTAGAACAGGTCATCGGTGAACTCGACCGTGTAACTTCCGGTGCCAAACCGTTGCCAGGTCAGGCCGAGAGCCGGGGGCTGCATGACCAGGCCTGTGAATGTCGGGCTGAACTTGTCCTTGAGTATGAACCTTTGCCCGCCCACAACGAGGACTTCCTTATCCAATGCGTACTGCGTGAGGAGAAGCTCGAATATGTTTGTTCTTGTCGGAGGCCGCTCGAAAGGAACAAATTCGACCCGGACGGTGTGGAACTCTCTTCCGTCGAATTTTATTCCTCCGATCCAGGCACCCGGTCTGGTCACCTGAATCACTCCCTCGCTGATGATCTCAATTCCCCACCCTTGCGTATCACCATCTCGCCATTTCCTGAAGAGCCTGCCTCCGAGGTCAACAAAAATCCTACCCCACTTGAAGAGGTCTTCTTCCCCTGTTGGTATATCGAAGACAAACTTTGTCAGGACAATCTCTTTCGTGATGTTACCGACGACGACGCATCCAAATCTGCCGCTGCCGGTAACTACGGTCACGTTTTTCCAGACGATGTTGTTGTTATTTCTTACGTTAGTGTGCAAATTCGCTCCCTCCGCGAAGGTCATGCCATAGGGAGCTGTTGGCGAAGTCTCAATCCGGGATAGCAGGCAGAAATGAGCCTGGTCGGCTCCGAAGCTGGCATAGTCTGCCGGATTTGGGGGATTCCAGGCAAATTCCAGAATGACGAATCCGCCTCCCGGGACGCTTCCAGTTGACTGGGACCCTATGGAGCCGCCCATGAGCGCGGGCACTGCAATGCTGCCATCCCACGGCGCCGGCCAGCCGAGTGCGGTTGATGCCTTCGCCCAGTACAATCTCACTGTCCCAGTTCCGCTCCCGCCGCACCCTCTGTTTCTGATTCTGACATAGACATAATTGGACGGCCCAGCCGGACGATACTGCGGATTCTGATGTTCTTGATTGGTCAAGCCATCGTTTGTCAGCCGAACCCAAATATCGTCGCTTTGATACATGGGGGAAGAGATTGTATTCGGCTCGTCTCCCATGTCATCGGGTTTATCCTGGGACCACAAATCCGTAGCAGGGGGCACAGCCGGCGGCGGAATTAGCCCATCCGAAGCTAAGATCGCAGCCCTTGCTCCCAAAAGGCATGCATTCATCCTGTCTGCTTGCCCCTGGCTGAACATCACCATGCAGTCGTCGTTCACGTAGTCCATGAAATTCATGAACATGTCGCCATTCGGGCCGTTCGAACACGTCACGCGGGGAAATGTCGGGCAACCGACGTTAGGGCCCCCCTGGTTAGGGGTGTCGGCAACAGAGTCACTGCCGGTGCACGCGCTGTCATCGTCGCCCCAGATGTGTATTAAGTTGAACCAGTGTCCGATTTCGTGGGTAGCCGTTCTCCCGAGGTCGAAGGGCGCCGAGACGGTTCCCATCGTCCCAAAGAAGGCGTAATCTATGACAACTCCGTCCGTAGCCGCAGGACCTCCTGGGAATTGTGCATACCCCATGAGGTTTCCCAGGCCGGGAATGTAAGGCAAGTTGCAGACCCATAAGTTGAGATATTTGTCCCTTGGCCAGGCATCGTGTCCGCCGGTCGCGGCTGATTTCACCGTATCATCGGCTGGGAACGATGTTACAGTCGTAGATGTCCTTGTGATGCCGGTGGTGGGATTGCAGTCGGGGTCTCTGACAGCGAGCGCGAACTCGATGCGAGCGTCAGCAGCCAGCGGTTGAAACGCCGCTGGAGCCGTGGTCCAATCGGCATTCACCCTTCTATAATCTTCATTCAAAACGTCAATTTGACTCTGAATTTGCGCATCGGAAACGTTCTGGGCCGCCGTGTTCCAGACTACATGAACTACTACCGGGATTCTAACAACGCCAGACCTCAGCGCTGCCGCTCCGCCTTCCTTGAGATTCTTTATGTACTCTGTCGTGAACTCCTCGATCTTGAGGCGATTTCCCCTGTAATCCGGGTCGGTCTCCAAAAGCCTTTCATGAACCTGCATGGTGGCGCAGTTTCTTATCTCCTGCTGCTGGGAGTATGTGGAGAACGGAAGTAGTGCGACAACTACCGCCGCAACCACCATGCTGAGCCGAGCCATCTTCCCCAGGAAATCTGGTGCCCCGATTTCCGGTTTCAATGACTTTTGCTTCATGAGAACAACCTCCTCTCTTTATTGCTGCTGTTGTTCGTCCGGCTGGAGCTTATCACCGTGGTGTCTTCATAGGGCAGAAGCACGCGTTCGACGAAACTCGCCTCCGGCCCTGAAAGCGGCCAAAGGATGCAGGGTTCCGCCAGCCCTTGTCAAGATTTTTTCTGTGCCGGGCATGTTCGGATACAGTGCCGCCCTCCGACCTGGAACAGCGAGGTGGAGAGCTTCCATGCGGCGTTGTCGCGCCACGAGGAGGGGTTCTACGACATCGAAGACTTCGCCAACGAACGTGCATTCTTCGACAAAGCGGCCATATACCAACAGTTCTGCAACGCGGAGCGAAAGAACCGCTGGCGAGCAGACAAGACGCCCCTGGAGCTTATAGAATAACTCGCTCCCAACGCTCATGCTGGGCGCGTCGCGAACCTTCGCCCCATCCTGCTCGGCGCCCCTATCCAACACGGATTCCATCAGCCCGCATCGCCCGAAGGGGCGGCAAAAATCGGGTTGACAGCGAGCTACGCTCCGGGTTAGGCTATCTTCAAGATTAAAGTCTTTTGCACAAAACGGATTGCGTGTTCGGAGGGTGCGGCCCGACCGAGCGCGAGATAGTCGAAGGTAGGTCAGAGCGAAACTCCGTAGCCCGCGAGGGTAGGTGGCGGTTAACCGTATGGTAGCTGGATCGAGCGCGCTAAGCGAGAATGTCCTTGTGCTCAACCGGCTGTGGCAGGCAGTAAACATCTGCACAGCGCGGAGAGCTATCTGCATGCTTTACCAGGGGCACGCTCACGCTGTGCTTCAGGAAAACGGTTCCTTCCGGACTTTCGCCTTCAACGACTGGCGGGATTTCTCCGGGGAGGCTGATGGAAAACTCAAGTTCGTCCACGGTGTCAATTGCAGGATAGCTATCCCTCCAATCATCCTTCTGGTCTTTTACGACAAGACGCCGCACAAGGAGGTCAAATTCACCCGCCAGAACATATACGAGAGGGACAAGAACACCTGCCAGTACTGCGGGAAAGCCGTTGACAGAAAGGAGCTCAACCTGGACCACGTCATCCCCCGCCACCTTGGCGGAAAAACTACCTGGGAGAATATCGTTTGTAGCTGCAAAGAATGTAATACCAAAAAGGCCAACCGCACCCCTCAGAGTGCCGGCATGTCGCTCATCCGTAAGCCGAAAAAACCGGTATGGCGGCCTTACCTCGACTTCAATCTGGACAGGGTTCCCCACGAGGTCTGGAAGCACTTCATTGACATCGCCTACTGGAACGTCCAGCTCGGCGACGAAGAAGAGGGTGAGCTCATTGTCCGCCGTTCCCCCATGAGACGGCGCTCCAGGAAGCCCGCCTGAGATTCCAAAAGACGAAGTCGTGGCCGAGGGAAAATTGCTCCATCCACTTTCTGCCTGACAGCTATGCACGGGCTTCGAAAGAGATTGCGCTCGGCAAGGCATTGGCGAGCGGTCACTCCCGTAAGGCCGGCGACCCTGGTTTTTCCGCTCGTGCGGATGCCGCAAGGTGGGCCTCGCGTAAGCTTGTGTAAAAAGGCTGGGCATGGGCGCGCTTAGATCGGGCCGTGCTGTCCCGCTCGAAAGACATTCTTATCTTGAAACCGAGCATGTGCAGAAGTCAGCCGTTGGGGAGCCTTGAAATAAAGGGGCGTCTCTGTTATTCTAATAGACAGGAAAAACGCCACAGGAACACGCAAGATGGTCAGGAGGTTGTATCCCTGGGGGGGGCAAGGATTGCCCACCCTAAGCGTGGTCATTCGGTTTTCTCCTTGAGAGGGAAGTTGGGCGAAGAATCGGGGGCGATTCAGGGCTTTGGGAGAGCAATAACCATCCGGATTTGCTGTGGCTGCGGTTGCAGCGCAGACTCGCCGGAAGCGGTGTTTGAAGGCGTGTTTCAATGACGGAGACTGTCTGGTAAGGCGGGCGTGAGCGATGTTTGGGTGGATTGTTAAAAAGACCATTGGGACGAGAAACGACAGGGAGCTGAAGAGACTTGGCAAGGTCGTTGACCTCATAAACGCCAGGGAGCGCGAGTACCAGAGCCTGACAGACGAAGGGGTCCGCGCCAAGACCGAGGAGTTCAGGGAGCGGCTGAAGCCTTTCGTCGAGGCGCTTCGCGCGAAGGAGCAAGAGTGCCAATTCCTTTCCCGGCAGGAGCGGCGCGAGGCAACCCAGCAGTTGAGGTCTCAACTCGAGCGAGCTCTTGATGGCCTGATGGTGGAGGCGTACGCTCTTGTCAAAAACGTCTGCCGGCGCCTGGCCGAACGGAAAACCACCTTCGAAGTGTGCGGCCATCCGGTGTCGTGGATCGAAATTCCATACGATGTGCAGTTGATGGGAGCGATCGTTTTGCATCAGGGGAAGATTGCCGAAATGGCAACCGGCGAAGGAAAAACTCTTGTCGCGACGATGCCTCTCTACCTCAACGCTCTCACCGGCTACAACGTGCACCTTGTAACGGTGAACGACTACTTAGCGAGAAGAGACGCCCAGTGGATGGGGAAGATTTACGAACTTCTGGGCGTGTCGGTGGGCTGTCTTCAAAATCAAATGGATTCGGAGGAGAGAAAGAAGGAGTACGCCTGCGACATCACCTACGGCACAAACAGCGAGTTCGGGTTTGATTATCTCAGGGACAACGGCATGGCTATTAGCCCGGACCAGCAGGTTCAGAGAGGACACCACTACGCAATCATTGACGAGGTTGACAGCATCCTCATTGACGAAGCGAGAACGCCACTCATTATCACGGCCCCCGTGAGCGTCTCGACGCATAAGTTCGCCCAGTGGAAGCCCAACGTTGCGGAACTCTCCCGAAAGCAAACGATGCTGTGCAACCGGCTGATCAAAGAGGCCAAGGAGCTTTTCGACAACCCTGAGAAGGAGAGGGAAGCCGCGATAAAGCTCTATCAGGTCTCCAAAGGGACGCCGAAGAACCGGCAGCTCTTGAAAATGCTCGAAGAGCCCGCTGCCAGAAAGCTCCTCGACAAAATTTCTCTCGAGCTCCTCAGCGATGTCAGAAAAGAGGAGGCCGAGACCATCCGGGAGGAGCTTTACTATGTCATTGACGAAAAGGGGCACGAGGTCGAGCTGACCGAGAAGGGGAGGCTTTTCCTTTCGCCGGACGACCCGGAAGCATTCGTCCTTCCGGACATGATTACTCTCTACCAGGAGATTGACGAGGAGCGGGACCTCCCGGAGGACGAGAAGATACGAAAGAAGAGGCGCCTCGACGAAGATTTCGCGCACAAAAGCGAGACATTGCACAACATTTCCCAGCTCCTGCGGGGCTACTCTCTCTTCGAGAAGGACGTGGAATACGTCGTCCAGGACAACAGGGTGATCATCGTTGACGAGTTTACCGGCAGGCTCCTTCCCGGGCGGCGATACAGCGACGGGCTACATCAGGCTCTCGAAGCGAAAGAGGGGGTGGCAATCGAGAACGAGACTCAGACCTTCGCCACCATAACTATCCAGAACTATTTCAGACTCTACGAAAAGCTGGCCGGGATGACAGGAACCGCCGAGACCGAAGCGAACGAATTCCACCAGATTTATAACCTGGACGTGGTTGTGATTCCGACGAACGAGCCCGTTCGCCGAATAGACACCAACGACGCCATATACAAGACGAAACGAGAAAAGTATGCCGCTATCGTCGAAGACGTGGCGAGGTGGCACGCCCAGAGGAGACCGATCCTCATCGGGACAATTTCCGTAGATACCTCCGAAATCCTCAGCCGTTACCTCCGGAGAAAGGGTATTCCGCACTCGGTTCTCAACGCGAAGTATCATCAGAAAGAGGCAGAGATAATCGCGCGGGCGGGTCAGGCCGGAGCGGTGACAATCGCCACCAACATGGCTGGCCGCGGCACCGACATAAAGCTCGGTCCACAGGTGGTCAAATGCGAAAAGTGCATCGTCAAACCGGAGGGCGATAGCATTTCTCCGGAGCAAATGGAGAAATGCAGGGAATGCCTCAGAGAGGCTCAGTGCGGCCTTTACGTCCTCGGCACGGAGCGCCATGAGGCCCGCAGGATTGACCGGCAGCTTCGTGGAAGATGCGCCCGCCAGGGAGACCCCGGAGGATCGAAGTTCTTCATCTCCCTCGAGGACGATTTGATGAGGCTTTTCGGGTCGGAGCGAATCGCCAAAATCATGACCCGCGTCGGGCTTAAGGAAGGGGAAGAGCTTTCACACCCGCTCCTGAACAAATCCATAGAAAGCGCCCAGAAGAGGGTCGAGCAGAGGAACTTCGCCATCCGGAAGCATACCCTCGAGTACGACGACGTCATGAACAAGCAGAGGGAGATAATCTACGACTACCGGACTCGAATCCTGAAAGAAGAGAACCTTACGGAGCTTCTGTTCGAATTCATCAACGAGCTTCTGGACGAGATGCTGGAGCTTTATCTGGTTCCGAAGGACCGGCCGGAGGAATGGGACCTCCAGTCGCTTGTGCGCTGGGTCAACAGCACATTTCCGGCCAGATTGGCTGCCAAGGAGCTTATGGCGGAGGGGAAGGATGTTGAAACCGCTCGGAAAATCATATTCGACAAGATCGAGCAGAGCTATGACCTGAAGGAAAAAATCGAAGGCCCCGACACGATGAACGAACTGGTGCGGTACGTGATGCTTTCGACGCTGGATCGCCTCTGGAAAGACCATCTGTACGACATGGATCACCTCCGGGAAAGCGTCGGGCTGAGGGCCTACGGCCAGAAAGACCCGCTCATCGAGTTCAAGCAAGAAGGCTATGACATGTTCGTGACCATGACCTCCACTATGAAGAAGGAAATTGTCTCGAACGTCTTCAGGACGTCTTCGGTTCCGTCGAGGATGGTGCTCCCTTTCGGGGTTCGGCCGCAGGACCTGTTGTACAGCGGTTCCGGCAGCGTTTCCGTTCCAGAAACCACCACTTTCCCGGAACAGGACAACGACGTACCTTCCCAGCCAGTGAGAGCTCACACTCCTTACGTCCGTCCGGGGAGAAAAGTCGGCCGCAACGAACCGTGTCCGTGCGGCAGCGGCAAGAAATATAAAAAGTGCTGCGGTGCCAACCAATGAGTCTCAGCACTCCCGCCCAATCGGAGTCCGCTGCTCTTCCCAAAAATCCCATAAAAGTGGCTCACGTCATTACCCGCCTGATAATCGGCGGAGCGCAGGAGAACACAATCTTCACCGCCGAAGGCCTGCGAAGATCGTACGGCTATGACGTTACGCTGATCACCGGCCCGCCCCTTGGGCCGGAAGGAAGCCTCCTCGAAGGGGATTGGAGAAAGACGGTCAAGTGCCTTGTTCTTTCGCAGATGCGACGCCCTGCCAATCCGGTGAGGGATGCGATAGCTTTCGCTCAGCTTTACTCGATATTCCGACGAGAAAGGTACGACATCGTTCACACACACAGCTCGAAAGCGGGTATCCTGGCCCGGCTGGCGGCTCGCCTTGCGGGAGTCAGAATCATAATCCACACGATTCACGGTCTTCCGTTTCATCCTTATCAAAACGGGGTCTCCAACCTCGTGTACAAACTTCTGGAGAGGCTCGCAGCAAGGGTCAGCAGTAAGATTGTATGCGTCGCAGACGCCATGGCGGAGCAAGCGTTTGCCGCTGGGGTCGCGCCAAAAAGCAAGTTCGTAACTATATACAGCGGGATGGACCTCGACGCTTTTCTTCATTCGCATTCCCTCCGAGGAGGCGTCCGGCACCAGCTTGGCATCGGCGAGGACGAATTAGTGGTGGGAATGATTGCTCGCCTGTTTCCGCTCAAGGGGCACGACTATTTATTCGCCGCCGCTCCGGAAATCCTCGGCCGTTTCCCACGCACGCGCTTTTTGCTGGTAGGGAGTGGCATTCTCAAGGAGAGATTCATCCGCACCTTGCAGAAGTCTGGCCTGGCTGATAGGTTCGTATTCGCGGGCTTGGTTCATCCTCAGCGCATCCCCGAAATGATTTCGGCCATGGACATCGTCGTTCACACTTCCCTGCGGGAAGGCCTCGCAAAAGCTCTCCCGCAAGCCATGGCGTGCGGGAAACCCGCGGTCTCTTTCGACCTCGATGGAGCGCGCGAAGTGGTGAAAGGCGGTCTTACGGGATTTCTCGTGCGGCCCAAAGATGTCGGGGGATTGGTCTGCGCCATCTGTCGCCTCCTCTCGGACGGCGACCTGAGGGCGTTCATGGGCGAAAACGGACGGCGACTCGTCAATCCCGCATTCAGAAAAGAGGTCATGGTCGCAAAGATTAGCGCGCTTTACGAGTCTCTCCGACGGCGAGCGGGAGGGGCGGTACAATGTAACGCTGCCCTTCCCCCGCGTCCCGCGGGGCGGGATGTCGGGGGCGTCCCGCCCCCGCTGCGGGCATGACGCCCGCAAGACAGCCAGCGGGACGCTGGCGGTACAATGTGGTGAATCATGTGGGCTTTGGTTTACGCGTACATCTTTCTGTTCGCACTGGTTCTTAGCTTGATTTGCGTGCCTGTGGCGAGAAGGCTCGCTCCGAGGCTCGGCATGATGGCCAAACCCCACCCTAATAAGGTTGCGACCGGCCCGATGCCGCTTTTGGGAGGGGCGGCAATCTACTTCGCCTTTGCGTTGACCGTGCTGCTGCACTGGGGCTTTCTGCTGGCGCTGCGGGGGACAGCTTTCTTAGAGCGGATTGTTCCGCAGGAGGTGCTCAGCTACCTTCCGGGAGTCGTCAAGCAAACCCCCAGGCTCCTGCCCATTGTCGCCGGGGGGCTGCTGATCGTGGTTCTCGGCTTGATTGACGACAAACGCGAGCTCTCTGCACTGTGGAAGCTAATCGGCCAGATTGTTTGCTCGCTGGCGGTGGTCGTATCCGGCGTCCGCATAACCTTATTCATCCCCGGCTCTGTCCTCGGCTCATTTCTCACGGTGCTGTGGATCGTGGCACTCACCAATGCCTTCAATTTTCTCGATAATATGGATGGCCTTTCCGCGGGAGTGGCAGCAATCTCCTCGCTTCTATTCTTTTTCACGGCGGCCTACAGCCAGCAATACTTCGTGTCGCTGATCCTGCTGGCTCTTGCGGGCAGCACCCTCGGATTTCTTCGTTACAACTTCTCTCCAGCTTCGATTTTCATGGGGGACGCCGGGTCAATGCTCCTCGGCTACACGCTGGCGTGCTTGACGGTTGTGGCGACTTTCTATTCTCAAGGAAGCCCCACGTTTTTCCCTGTTATCTTGCCGGTGGTCGTTCTGGCAATTCCGCTGTACGAACTGGTCACGGTAACCTTCATTCGATGGCGAAAGAAGTTGCCACTGTTCAGGGCGAGCAAAGACCATTTTTCCTTTCGGCTGGTAAATCTCGGAATGACCCACCGAGGAGCAGTATTTTTCATCTGGCTTCTGACTTTTTGCATTGGGCTTGGCGCGACGCAGCTGCCCAAGGTTGACGCGGCGGGCGTGACGGTGGTATTCGTTCAATCGGTTGCGATTCTGGTCGTCGTGGCCCTTCTGGAGCATTTTGGCAAGAATGAGTAGCGAGCACAGGTTCACCATCAAGACGCTCGGGTGCAAAGCAAATCAGTACGACAGCCAGCTTCTCCGGGAAGACCTTCTTCGCCGCGGCTTCGCGGAATGCCCGGGGGAGGGGGATGCAGACGTCTGCATAGTCAACACCTGCACCGTTACCGCTCAGAGCGATGCGAAATCAAGGCAGGCCATCCGCGTCCTCAAACGGCAGAATCCGAGCGCTCTCGTCGTGGTCACGGGATGCTACGCCCATGTCAACGCTGACGAGGTCGGCCGCATGCCGGAGGTGGACGCAGTTTTCGATAATCCCTCGAAAGAAATCCTCGCCGACGGCATCTGCGGTCTTTTGAATGTTGCGCAGCCGTTAAGGCAACCCCCTTGCTCGGGCATCACGTTTTTCTCCGGTCACACTCGAGCCTTCGTGAAAATCCAGGACGGCTGCGATAAAAACTGCTCGTATTGCATTGTCCCCTTTGCCCGAGGGAGAAGCCGCAGCCGCCCGCTCGCCGAGATTCGCAGTGAAATCGAAGCTCTTGTAGCAAACGGTTACCGCGAAGTTGTCCTGACGGGCATTCATATCGGAAGCTTTGGGGTTGAAAGAGAAGGAGATAGGAACAGGTTGGCCGAACTCATCGAAACCCTTCTCGGTATCGAAGGGTTGATTCGCGTTCGCCTCAGCTCGATTGACCCGAACGAGATAGACCATAGCCTGATTGAGGCGATTCGGAACTCCCCACAGGTTTGCTGCCATCTCCACATTCCGCTGCAAAGCGGCTCGGACGCAATTCTTCGCAGGATGAATCGCGGTTACACCCGTGCTGATTACTTGAGGACGGTCGCCCTCCTCAAGAGAGAATTACCGGGGATTTCGATAACCACCGATGTCATGGTCGGCTTTCCGGGAGAGACTGACTCCGATTTTGGGCAAAGTCGGGAGGTTGTCCTAAGAGCGGAATTCAGCAAGGTTCACATTTTCCCTTTCAGCAGCAGGCCTGGGACGCCTGCCGAGCGCTTCCCGCACCACGTCCCAGCAGCCATCGTCAGAGAAAGAAAAAGCCGGCTATCCGCCGACGCGGCCGTCGCCGCACTCAAGAGCAAGAAGAGATTGCAGGGGCAAATCGTGGAGGTTCTGGTCGAGAGGGAGTTCCCTCTTTCTGATAGAAGCAAGCTTCCCGGCATCTTCAAAGATGCGCAAACGGCTTACGAGGGTTTTTCCCCCGGTTACCTCAGAACGGTGTTCCTGACCGATGGAGAAGGAACCGAGGGCCTGAAGAATCGGGTCGTGCCGGTGCATGTCGAGTCTTTCGACGAGAAGTTCCTCTTCGGCCGCAGGGTTTGATTCGCGCATTTTTTTGGATGCTGCGACCGGAGTTCTGCTGGCCTTGACCATTCTAAATTGTTCGCTGAGTCGTGTAGAACTCTCCTGCTTCTCCTCGCCGAGTCCGCATTTTCCCTTGAAAACGACGAGAGGATGCTATAGTTTAACGTCGTTTTGATGGCGCTCCCAGAGAAGTCGTGCGGGCGGAAGTTTGTTAGGGGCGGACGGACGATGATTGATTTGCACACTCACACGTTTCACAGCGATGGCAGGCTGATTCCTTCGGAGTTAGTGCGGCGCGCCGAAGAAGCCGGCTACACGGCTGTCGCCATTACGGACCACGTTGACGTTTCCAACGCGAGGGATGTCGTTTTCAAAACGGTGGAAGTGTGCGAGGCATTATCGGATTCAGGCGGGATAAAGGTTATTGCCGGCGCCGAAATCACCCATGTTCCGCCGCCTCAAATAGCGCAGCTCGCTGACAGAATAAGGGAATGGGGCGCAAAGCTGGTTGTTCTACACGGTGAAACAGTGATTGAGCCTGTGGCAAAGGGGACGAACCTTTCGGGACTGAAGTGCCGGATAGACATTCTCGCCCATCCGGGGCTCATCTCGGAGGAGGAGGTGGACATTGCAGCAGAACGCGGCATTTTCCTGGAACTGACCCGCCGCAACGGCCATTCAATTACAAACGGGCATGTGGCCAGGCTGGCGACTCGACGCGGCGCGCCTCTCGTCCTCAATACCGACACTCATGGCCCGAGCGACTTTTTCTCTCGGGAATCTTGGCTGCATGTGGCACGCGGCGCAGGCCTTACAGAGCAAGAAGTCGAAACTCTGCGACGCAACGCAGAAGAAATCGTCCGCAGGACTACGAGCTAAAGGGGTAGAAAGGTTCAGGGAGAGGGAGAAATTGGTCGAGAAAAATAAGAGCCTCCCGGAGGCGGAAGAACCGAAGTTCCTCCGGTATGTCAACTTTTTCTCCAGGCACAAGTGGCGTATAGTCGCCTGCGTGTCCCTGGTCGTAGCTGTGCTGGTAGTTATTGGCTTCGTGCAGCTCCTGCGTCGGAGGAGTGAGGCCAGAGCATTTGAAGCCTACCACAAAGCCGAGAGCGCAGAGCAACATCGGAGCGTCAGCGAGAATTTTTCCGGGACGTTTTACGGGTCGGTTTCACTGATTGAGGCAGGCAATCTCCTGTTTGAAAAAGAAAAGTTTGCGGAAGCAAGAAAGCTATATATGAGGTTTCTGGGCTCGTATCGGGAGAGCCGATTGCGCCCGTGGGTCTACAACCGCGTGGGAGCTGCGTTCGAGGCGGAGAGGAAATACGACCAGGCTATCGAGTATTACAGGAAGGCGGAAGCCACCCCGTGGCTGAGGTTTCAAGCCAAACTCAACATCGGAAGGTGCTACGAGTTCAAGGGAGACGTGGAATCAGAGAAGAACCCCCAGGCCGCTCTGGAGAATTACGATATGGCGAGGACGTATTACAGGCAGTTGACCGAGGGGGCTTCGGCATCTCCCGGCCAGGGGCCGGGCCTTTCTCCCTGGCAGCAGCAGGCACAATCCAGAATGGCCTTCCTGCGCGATAAGGAGAGGAAAGCGAGAGAAACGCCGTCGGAAAAAAAAGTTGACAAAGGCCAAGGGTGATGTTATGTTTCCCATGAGAATTACGTGGCCGGGTGAGGGGTGGTGATTGCGGTTTTTCGCACCCCACCATAAATTCCCTTGAAGAACCCGAGCAGTTTCCCTCTTGTGATTGTTCAACAAACCCATCATAGGCAGCCTTAAACAGTCCCGGAAGGGGGGGAAGAAAAGCTGAAGGGCTCAGGGTTGCCGCAGTGATGTTCAGATAGAGCTGCAGTGCACACTTCAGAAATATTCATTTCTGATTTTTAGATATGGAAAGCTGTTCAATCTCATCGGGAGGAGGGAAATGAACAAGCTGTTGCGCTTGGCGATATTCGCCGTGGCATTCAGTCTGAGCTTGAACGCTTATTCCACACTGAACAACTTGCTCGTTTCCGGAGAGCTTCGCACCAGAGCATATTATCAGGAGAATATCATAGACGTCAGCGACGATGTGGACGACGACTTCGGTCGAGTCGAACAGAGGGTTCGATTGACCCACAACGCCGAACTGACCGACGGAGTGTCATTGGTGCTAAGCGGAGAGGCCACTGGTCTTTGGGGCAGCCAGGAGGAGGGTTTCAGCTCGGAGTCGGCGGAAGGTGTCCTTGATCTCCCCGAAGGGTATGTCTATTTCCAGGATATAAGGATGTCCGATTGGTCGGTGAAGGTCGGGCGACAGCACATGAACTTCGGGAGAGGTTTCCTCATCAGCGACAACGAAAAAGAGCTCAGCTACGACGCGGTCCTGGTCACGGGTGAGTTTCCTACCTGGACAATAAGCGTTGCGGGTGCCATGTTGGATGAAGCTCAGACCCTGAGGGGGACGCGAAGGAGGGACATCGTCGGAGATGCCGACTGGAACCTCTTCGTTCTGGATGTTGACTGGCGAGATGAAAACATTCTCCCCCTCGGGTTGGGAGGCTACTTAATTTACGCTTACGACGAGAAAAGAGCTGACCGTGAGCCGATAGTCATTGGTGTCCGAGCCGACTATACGGGCGAGGTCTGGGCAGCCTGGGGGGAAGTCGCCTATGAGACCGGCCAGTGGGGCGAGCAGGGCCTCGACGCCATCGCCGTTGACGTGGGCGCCAGCGTCACGTTAGCAGCCAAGTGGTCGCCCAAACTCAAAGTGGCCTACACCTACGCCTCCGGAGATGATGCCGGTTCCATCGGCGACAACGAGGGTTTCCAGCCCCTGGGACAGTACCGGTACTACGGGTACGGTTTGTCACCGAGGATGACAAACATCCACATCTTCAATGCCTCCGCAAGCGTCAAACCGGGTGAGCTGTGGAACCTGGGTTTAGACTACTACCACTACATGCAGGACGAGAAGGAGGCCAGAATCGTTGGCAACCACATACTCACAGACCCGGGAATCATGAAACGGACAACAGGGCTTGACAGAAACATCGGCGATGAAGTGAACCTCAGCGTCAGCTACGAATACACCGACGACGTGAAGGCTCAGCTTCTCTTTGCTTACTTCATGCCGGGGGACGCTTATGGCGCCGACGACGATGATGCTCTCGAAATAAGAGGGGAGATCCTCGTCAGCTTCTAAGCGCTTCGCCAAGGGTTCGACCCTGGTGGCCCCACGGGTCACCGGGGTCTTTTTTTGCCCAACCTACCTCAGCCAAGGGACCCGCCCGGAAAGGAAAGGCAGCGCCCCCTGGCTCGCCCGCCGCGAGGCAGCCGGGTCATGTCCGAGGCCAACCGCAGGCAAGGGGAGTGGATGAAGAATCGAAAAAAGGGCCTTGACAGGCCTGCAAACGATGTAATATTTTGTATTTTGATTGCAAATGACAGAAAACCTTGCACGAAATCCTCACCGGCCTCCAATGATGTTCGAGCAAGACGAGATTCTCACCATCCGCGAAGTCGCCAAGTACCTGAAGATGAATGAGCGAAGCATCTACAAGCTCGCTCACCAGGGGGTTATTCCTACCGTTAAGATTGGCAACCAGTGGCGCTTCCGGAAGAACCTCATAGACGCCTGGCTGGAAAGCTCAATGGCGTCTGCGGCGATGAATTCTCTCTCTGGCGGAAATGCCCAGGACATATTTGTCCACTCGCTCCTGAAACCGGAAGGGATAAGCACGAACCTGTCGGCACGGAGGAAGGACGAAGTCCTGGAAGAGCTGGCAGACCTGATGGTTACGGCTTACTCGATAAAGGAGAGGGACAGGTTTCTGCGGGAGGTCATCAGCCGGGAAAAGCTGTGCACCACAGCGATTCAGAAGGGTGTGGCTGTGCCGCACCCGCGTCGCAACGGCGCCCAATTCGTGAAGCATCCGGCGTTAGTTTTCGGGTGCTCGAAGAAAGGGGTGGAGTTCGGTTCTCTGGATGGCGAGCCGACGCACTTGTTCTTCATGCTGTGCGCGCCCCAGGACAACCTTCATCTGCATATCATGGCAAAGATAAACAGAATGCTCGGCGAGGCCGATGTCCGCGATGAATTGATAGCCGCCACGTCGGCTCTCGATGTCATCAATATCATAAGAAGAGAGGAGGGGGTGAGCGAAAAACCTCAGCACTTCGTTCCTTTTCCCTGCTGAAAGCGGGGTTGATGTAATGGCCTGTCTTGGAGGAGCTACATGAAGAAGCAGTTGCCGCTATTGAGCAAGCTTCAGAGCTTCGACAACCGAATGGACGCCATGTACAAGTCAGGACTGCCGCAGCCGGGTGGACCGCGAAAGCTGACCGAAAAACAAAGATGTCTGGCGAGCGAGCGAGAAAACCTCACCCAGGGCATCAGCAAGCCGCTCCTTCGCACATACGAGCGAATGCGTGGGTCAAGGCTCAAGTCTAACGCGGTTGTGCCGGTCATCAACGGAGTGTGCCAGGGCTGCTACATGGTCGTCACAAAATCGGTCATCGTGGAGTTGAAAAGAGGCCAAGAGCTGGTTCTTTGCGAACACTGCGGTCGAATCCTCTTTCTGAGAGACGGCGACATTGCCGCAGCCTGATCCCGCCTTGGCGGGACTTTCAACTGCAGTCGGCTGATGCCCGTGGAGCGCGGACGGAGCCGAGCGGTTCCTTACCGGCAAGATGGGGGACGTGTTCCATAGGCCATAGGCTAATCCGGTGAGCCGCCGGGGGCATTGACGTGTCCGTTGAGGGCGCCCTTTCCCCGGCAGAGCGAGGCATGGGTGCTCGAAAAACACCTTCGCTCAAGGCGCGCGGCGTGGAGGTCGCTCCGGGGATGGGGCACGGTGCGACGGCGAGAAAGTTTTGCTGAAAAGGAGCGCCTTCCGCACGCCGAAGTTCCATCCAAAAACAATCCCGACGCTGATAACCTTGGCAATATCCTTCTGAAGACCAAAAATCCCCACCAGAAGCAGCAGGATCAGAGCTGACCATACAAGCCCGCCGACCCCGATAGCGAAATAAATCCCGAACTCGTGCGTACGTTTCCGAAGGCGCCGGTAATCGAAAACGAACCTGGTGGAAAGTTGATAGCTGGTCATATTCCCCGCAAAGAAACCGATTACGTTGGCAACCTGGTAGTCGAAGGACGGCCAAACCGCGTGGAGCAACCGCCAGGCTGCGGCGTAAACCCCGATATTCACGACAGCGGCAATCCCTCCCGCAAGGCCATATCGCACGATCTGGCCAAAGAAGGTGTACGGTGGACGCAGCAGTCTGTTGAGTACCCTGCCCGTGGGACAATCCGGTCGCTTTAGCATTCTGGTTTTCCTCTCCGAGCACTCCGAAAGGTTTTGGCCTCCCCCGGCGTCGTTCGCGTGTCGGGCCGCTGCGGCTCCATCCGGCAGCCCATGACCGGCCAATTGACATTTAACCCGGCGGCAGAGTATCACTTCCCGGGCGTTTCCTTTCAAGAGAAAATGTCGAACCGCTGCCCTCGTAGGGCAACGAGCCTTCGGTCGCTCACCAGATGATATGGGGTAGCCACGTGAGGCGCGCCACTTATCGTTTATTCTCGGCCTCGGCCATCATCGCTCTGGCGCTCGTGGGATTCGGGACAAAAGCCTACCGAGGTCCGCTGGAGACGTGGTTTCACAATTACGCCGGCGGGATAGTATACGAGATTTTCTGGATCGTCCTTTTTGGCGCCTTATTGCCGCAAGTCAGACCGTGGCGGATCGCCCTATCGGTTTTTGTGGTTACCTGCGGGTTGGAGACTATGCAGCTATGGCATCATCCCCTTCTTGAATCAATTCGGTCCAATTTCTTCGGGAGGGCTCTCATCGGCGACGGATTCGACCCTTTGGATTTTGTTTACTACGTGGCAGGCTCGGTTATCGGCTGGGTGGCATGGCGGGCATTGCGGTTCCGAGGTGCTGCTTGTCAGATTTCCCTGACAAAGAAGGAAAGAAACCTCCTATGACGGCGCTCGGCGGTCGCTGACCGGGAAGGCGAAAAATTGTGCCGGGGAAAAGGACATGTGCGCGTGAGGAGCGTGGGCGAATCCAGCGACACCTCCCGGCCAAAGGCGGGGCGAAAAGCGAGAACATTTTCGACAGGATTCACAGGATGGCCACAATTTCAGAGGGATGGCACCGAGCTGATAGCGATCCGCCACGCCTGCCATACACGGCTCTCCCATGACCCGAACTGATATAAGTGAAAACGCCAGTACAGGATTCGCAGAATCCTGCCCTCCTGTTTATCCCGTCGTAGAAAAATACGTCATCAGGTTTATGAATGAGAACGCTAAGAGAGCTCTTCCGGTGCTAAGAGGCTGGTGATCTTCCACTTTCCTTTGTACTTTTTCAGCTTCTCCTGATACACCTCACCGGGAGTTAACGCGCGAGTGATGGGGTCTCTCCGCGAGACGAGAATCCTCACCACGGCAGTCTCGCCGTAGTAGGCCTGGCCGGTTATGCTCCAGAACGTGTTTGCGTACTCGACCAGCCAGGTTTTGGATTCCTCCTTCCACTTTTCCTTGATCCTGGCCCTTTCCTCTTTAGGCAGGGTCTCGTCGTAGTCGCAGCAGCGATATGCCGTCTGCCAGTCTCCCCTTTTTTTCGCCGCGAGAAACCCGCGCATCACCGAGATGTGGTCCTCCCAGTCAATCCTTCTCGTAGGACGACTGGGAGCTTCTCGTCTGGACACCCCCGCGCACCCCCAGCCGGAGGCCAGCAGCACCATCACCATAAAAAACGAAAAGACTTTCACCGCCAGAAACCTCCCTTCTCACCGGCGATTCACCGACATCACCAGCCTGCGACATGCACCTGCGTTCGCACTGCTGCGCGTAACAACGCAGCCCGCCGAAATCGCTCTTGGCCCTTGTGAAAAAAATACACCCAAACAGATTCACAGGCAATACCAAATCGCGCCGTTTGAGACAGCCCTTTCGGACTTGCTCCCAGAGCATCGAACTGTCCTGGTCCGTCTCGGAGCGAACGTGCCCCGTCGGGCCGCATTTTCCAGCCGTCAGGGAGACAAGCGACCCACACCGAGCGCCAGAAGCCGCAGGGGCGCCCGCTTTGCGGGCCAGCCGAGCAGACGACTCGCAGGGAGAAATCCGCTCACAAGCCGTAGACAGGGGAACATGTCGCTGCCAAAGAACCGGCGCGAGAGACATTCGTCTTGATAGTAAGGGGGCGAAGGCCCAACCCGAGGAACCGCCCGGTCGTTGGCGATGGAATCCATGCAGAAAGACAGGCAAAAAGACAACATTACAGGATGAACAGGATAATCCCGAGAATCGTGTTATCTGGTCGGATTTTCTGCGTCCTCCCCGCTGTGCGGGGTGAGTCGCCACCGAAACTGAGGGATTACGAATGCGAGCCGTTTTCGCTTGATTTACTCCTTGCGCGTGTGTAGCGTATCAGCGTCAGGAAGGCTAACATGGAACGTTTCGGGCACTGGGGCGAGACCTCCCAAGCCTCGGCAGGTAGGGTGTTTACTATCGCATTGGGGGACCTCTGCGGGACAGCTACCAGCGAGGGGATGCTCGACCTTTACCTTGTGTCCAGGAGAAACCCAGGGCGCTGGAAGAGCACATTGGCGGGAAGACTCTTAGTCATGGACCAGAGCGCCCGAAGTTTGGCGGGAGTTGCTGATTCGTGCCAGGCAATCGCTGTCAATTCTTCAGGAAGGGAGCGAACGCCGGCCGCGATGATTTTACAACGGTAAACCTTGTCCGATTGAAAAGGCCCCGTCCAACGACGATGGGCGAACTGATGTCGAGATTGCTCGCCCCGGAGCTGACAAATCCCGTGGCAAGCCGCGGCACTGCCGAAAGATCAGACACACCCAACCTCAGGGACGATGACAGATGTCCATCATAACTCTCACGACCGACTTTGGCCTCGACAACTGGTTTGTGGGGACAATGAAAGGGGTCATCAAGAGCATCAACCCTGATGCGGAGGTTGTTGACATTACTCACGCCGTACGCCCGTTCAACATCTCTGAGGCGGCTTTCATTCTACGCAACTCGTACGGCTATTTTCCATCCGGGACGGTCCATACGGTTGTGGTTGACCCGGGGGTCGGAAGCAAGAGGAACGCCGTAGTAGTCAAAAGCCGCCGGTACTTATTTGTCGGTCCTGACAACGGCGTTTTGAGCTATGCCGTTGACAACGAGGAGATAGAGGCGATCGTTAAGATAGAGAAGGAGGAATACCTTCTGACGCCGATAAGCGAGACCTTTCATGGGAGGGATGTCTTTGCACCGGTAAGCGCATATCTCTCTCTGGGAGTGGAGCCGGGGGAGTTTGGTCCGCCATTGAAGGAAATTGCCAGGCTAAGCCCTTCGGTCCCTCAGAGGATCAGCGAGCGGGAGATGGTCGGGCACATTCTATGCGTTGACACCTTCGGCAACATGGTCACCGATGTCACCGCGTCGCTCGTGGAAGGGTTGCTGAAGCAGTCGAAGACGCAAAAGTTTCGCATCTTCATCCGCGACCGCGAAATCATCAGAATCTGCAAAACCTACTCCGAGGGGAAGGAGAACGAGTTGATTGCGCTTATCGGGAGTTCCGGACACCTCGAGATTTCCGTCAATCGGGGACGAGCGGCTGACGTGCTGGGGATGGAGGCAGGGGGTAAGTTCATCCTGAAAACCACCTGAAGCCTCAACGATTCTTTTGACATGATTAACCCCGCCCGAAGGCGGGGGATAATCCTGAAAATCCTCTCAATCCTCGCTAACATTCCTCAAGCCTCAACACGGGCGGCAGGAACAGCTTCCCCGGTGCACAGAGTGGGGCAAAAAGCAAATCCCCTGCCGATACCCCCTTGCGAGTCCCGTCTACCGTGTACTGGCTACTGCGGCGACAATACAGTAGACAGGAGACAGCACACAGGGAGCGAGGATCCCAGGGAACAATCCCTTTGCTTCCGTTCTCGGTGGCTATGCCGAAAAGACGTGCCTCGCCTCCCGGTTGTTTGATGCTTGGGCATAGAACAACCTCCTGGACTTTGGGGAATCTGCAGGGATACTTGGGGTGAATTGACGCAGGACAGAAGCGGCGTTCCCTCCCGAGCCGCTTTCTTTCGCAATGGGACATGCGGGTCAGGCGAGCAACAGACTATATTGGCCACCGAGGGATCGCAAAGAAGTGAAACTTTGCGGCTCACGCCATGAGCTTTCGCAGCTCGTCAATCGTGGACATGACGTGCTGGACCGACTTCTTCAACTTCTGCGAGTCTTCCGTGGAGAGAGGCAGCTCGACGACTTTTTCGACCCCTTCCTTCCCCAGAACCACCGGCACGCCCGCGAAGACATCGGACAGCCCATATTCTCCTTCCAGCCTGGTGCAGCAGGGAAGAAGCTGTTTTTGGTCGAGGAGAATGCTCCCTACCATGGCCGTTACCGCGGCCGCGGGCGCGTAGTAGGCACTTCCGGTCTTCAGGAGAGCTACGATTTCGCCTCCGGCTTTCTGGGTTCGGGCAATCATCCGGTCTATGGCTTCTTTGGGCAGAAGCTTTGAAATCGGAACCCCTGAAACTGTCGAATAGTCCGGCAGAGGAACCATGTCATCTCCGTGCCCTCCCAGGACCATCGCCGACACCTCTTTTACGGAAACACCAAGCTCCATCGCAATGAAGCAGCGAAATCTCACCGAATCAAGGACGCCCGCCATGCCCAAAACCCGCTTTCTGCCAAAGCCGCTTTTCGTGTAGGCCAGGTATGTCATCACATCCAAAGGATTCGTGACCATCACGATGATTGATTCAGGAGCGTGCCTGACGACGTTGTCAACCACTTCGCTGACAATGCCCGCGTTGGTTTTCAACAGGTCGTCGCGGGACATCCCCGGCTTTCTTGCGACGCCGGCGGTGATTACCACCACGTTGCTGCCGGAAATGTCGGCATAGTCGTTGGAGCCGGTTATGGAGATGTCTGTCCCCAGAAGAGGCCCAGACTCCATCATGTCGAGTGCCTTCCCTTGAGGCATGCCCTCTACGACGTCGGTCAGCACAACGTCGGCTATATTCAGTTGTGCCAGACCCAGCGCTGTGGTGGCACCTACATTCCCTGCCCCTATTACAGCTACCTTGGCGTTGGCCATGTTGCGGTCCTCCGTGTCTTATCCGTTTGGTGGGGCACCAGCCCCCTGCTTACCGGCTCAGTCCGACGCACGTCCCGAATTCCGGAACTTCGTGCGGTCACAACCCAGTCGCCGTCTGCACTTCAACGCCATCTTGGCGCTCAGCGCAGAACAAAATCATGTACTACTTTCCCGTTTCGGCAGACCCATTCGTCTTTTCCCCGCCCGCTATGCGAATTCCCTTCCCTGGCTACCGCCTCGACAGAAATCTCCTGCCCTACTTCTTAATTGGAAGTATCTTATACATGCCGGTGCCGCAGGTCGGGCATACCCCCTTCAGCGCAGGCCGTCCGTTCTTCATCTGTATTTCAACCGCGTTGGCGATCTCCTTCTTCGCCTTGCACTTCACACAGAAAGCCTCAGCCATTGTCTTCCTCTCATTTGCACGTTACGCGACTCCAATGTCGCTGGAATTGTCATCATCCTGAAAATGATGAAGTGAAGCAAACGCTACCAGCATGCCCAGACAGTGTCAAGCAAAAAGCGGCGGGTTCCGCGGTCCAGATACGGCTGTTGTGATACTCTCTCCGCGTGATAGGGTGCGGAGCAAACAGCACGCCCGAAAAGCGGACGGGCGGTCTGTCAGCTTTTCCCAGTCGCGGAATGGTCGAGCCACTTCCTGAGGTTCGCCTGAAAATTGCACTCCAGGCATCCGCCTTTGTCTTTGCTGCAATAGTCTTTGAAGAGCTGGTGGAGCCCCTGCTGGGCGACGGCAGATTCCACCGGCACGTCCCCTCGCTGTTTGCCGAAGAGCCGATGGCGCATGAATCTTGTGACAGCGTTCTCTTGAAGCTTGGGAAGAAAGTTGTAAAGCAGGTACAATGTGCTCTCGTATTCTTTGGCGCTTTCCCTGAAATGGAGCAGTAGAAGAGGTATCGCCACGTTCACCACAATCTCACGGATTCGGTTTTGGCCAAGGAGGCTGACCGCGCGCGAAAGCTTTTTCCCTCCCAGTTCGTACCTGTAGGACCAGTATTTGTCTTCTCCGCACGAGAATAGGCCGTAAAGCTGCCCGAGGGCTTTCATATACCTCTTCCTGATGTCCCCTTTGTCGAAGGAGCGGTCCTTGACGACGAACTCTCGCCTGAAGCGGTCGTACTCCGGGGCGAACTTCGTGTCGGTCTCGCTGAGAACGCGAAAGACCTGCACCATCTTCAAGAATGGGAATTGGTCCCTGTACCTGTAAACCCAGTGGCTGGCAGCGGCGGTCCTGCGAAGAGGTGAGTTCAGGGGACGAACTCTCAGACGCCACTTCCCGGAGTCCATCGGAAAATACGATGCTCGCTCGGCAAAGTCCCGCCAGATGCTCTTCATGAACCGGAAGAAACCCACCGTCTCCTCGTCCCATTCTGAAGATGCCTCCCCCGGGAACAGACCCGATAAGTGCATCAGGACGCTCTGGACGCAGTAGGGGGAGACTTTGCCGAAATGGCTGCTCGCTTCCGCGCGCAGAACCTCGAACGGTATTCTATCCGCGAGAATGAGAAATGCTTCTTTATTGCTGGGATACCCAAGAGCTTCCATGACCCCTTTGTAGAGGACGGAATCGTAGCTGGCATCCTTCAGCCATTGGGCGTATCTGGCAGACTTCTCCAGGATGCGCCACTCACCCGCAATGCTCAGGAGTGTGCGAACCTGGCCTTTGCTGAGGGTCGCCAGAAGCTCCGCACATCTTCCAAGGCCGCCCTTCTTGTTGTAGGGGAAGTCCTCGGTCTCAATCTGCCCGACGACCTTGCGGAGGGGCATTGTCAGGTGCCGCGACAGCTCGATCTGAGGAATTTTGTTTCGGGAAAAGGTCGTCAGAAACAGAGCGGCGGTGTCTCGCCACATGGAGACGTGGGCGACGACGCTATCGAAGCGAGGTTCTCGGTGGTGGAGATGCCCTTCCCAGTCGGAGGAGCGGATGTGTATTTCGATGTCGCCTTTGAGGACCTCGCCCCCCTCCAGCTCCAAAGCCGCCTGAGTGAAATCGGGTCCGGACTCAAGGTTCCATATCCCCGGAGAAATAACTTTGACCGACCTTCCGTCGGCGGTTCTCAAGTCCTTCAGGCAGGCCTGCGTATACCATATGCAGGAGACAAGGCGCTCCGAGATAGGAAGGTAATCGCCGACCTGTTCGCCGAGAACAATTGAGTCGCAATCTTTAAATATCGAGTAGTCGGTGCAGAAGCTTCGCCCTGTCATCGCCGTTAACCCCGCCGGAAGGCGGGGTAGCGCGGAGACGCTGCGCGCCGTCCCTGTAGCATGGGCATCGTGCCCATGAACCTGTCCACGGGCGGGACGCCCGTGCTACCACGCAATACCCTGTACAAACAGAGCCTGACGCGCTTAAAGGCTACCAAATACGACGTGCATGTCAAAGAGAAAGCCAGCGGCAACGTGCCGCTGCGTGCCTATTGGGCTGCGTGAGCGCAAACCCAGCGATTGGCAACCGCCTCGAGATTTCCAGAAAGGCGGCTCTTGCTGAACCCCCGCGACACAAAAGCCTTGACACCAAATGTGCGTTTTGAGAAATTCAGGCGGCGAAAAGGCCCTTCGGGCGGAACAGAGTTGTTCGCAACAAACTATCCGGAAAGGGGCAAAAGAATGAACTGGAGAGCTAACCTCATAATCGTGATTGTTGTGGTGCTGGCTGTGGGGATTATGCTGTGGGGACGCAGCTCGGCCGAGGAGAAAGCCCCGCCACTCGGCGGGGCGGGCAGGACGTGGATGGCGGGAGTGGATGCCACCATCTACAGCGATTACATCTGGCGGGGGCTGCACAAGTACGACACTTCGGTTTCTCCATCCGCCTACGTGCGGTTTCCTTCTTTCTGTATAAAAGCCGTCGGGATTGCTGAGACCGGCGAGGATGGAGGAATGGGGGAAGTGGATGCCTCCTTTGAGTACTTCTTTTCCGTTCGACAGCTCGATTTCAGCGCTGGCTACATCTTCTACGCCTACGATGAATCCCCTTATTCGAACACCTCGGAGCTGTTCGGCACGGTTTCCTGGAAAACCGGCACGCCCATTTATCCTTCTCTTGAATTGTACTGGGATGTTGACGAAGCCGATGCCTTATATGGTCGTGTCGGAGTTACATACGCCGACCACATTGAAAGCCTCAGTTACAAGCTGATGGCTACCCTCGGAGCCGCCACAGACAATTTCCCTGAGACCTACTTCCTTGTGTCGGAGTCCGGCCTGATTGACTTCGAGATTTCCTTTTCGATGACTATACCGGTATCCGAGCAGATAAGCTTCAGGCCGTTTGGTGGCTACTCCGCGCTCGTCAACGACAACATAGGGGACCTGGTTAAAGACGATTCCAACGGATACGGGGGAGCCTCCATACACATCACTTTTTGAGGGAAGGCAAGGGTTCGAGGGGTGCTGCCGTCGAAACGCCTCTTCAACGGCTCCCTGGGAGGGTGAAGGTACGTTAGATGATTGTTGTGGCAGACGACGACTCGTTGCTGGCAGGCGCTCTGGCGGTTGCCTTTGAGAAAGAAGGTTATCGCGTCCGGATTGCCAACGATGGCGGCGAAGCCTATCGCTACGTCAAAGACCCGGAGTGCAAGCTCCTCCTCCTGGACATGCACATGCCGCGGTTCAGCGGTGCGGAGTTGCTGATACTCATGGCCAACGAAGGAATTAAAGTGCCAACGATCGCCGTGAGCAGTTTCCGCGACTTTACCGCTGAAGAGTTGAAGGAATTTCCCGGGGTGGTGGCCCTTCTCCGGAAGCCTTTCGAGATTCCCGAGTTGGTGGAGCTTGTCAAAAAGCATGCCCCGAAAGCCTCCGCACGAAAAGGGGCGAAGAAAAAAGCCTGAGATTTCTTCGGTGGGCTTTCAGGGACGAGGCCGGGCACGCTCCCGAGAAAGCGGAAGCAAAGGGCAGTGCGGTTTGGCTCAGCAGGCGATGTGTTTGCGGGTGCTCTGCGGTTTGCCAATCCTCCCTGGCGAGACTGTTCTGTGTTCCTCTTTGAAAGCGGTTAGTTCTCAGCGGAGTTGCCTGATCGGGAGAACTCCTCGTCGCCGGGACCTCTTTATATCGCCCGAGTCGAACCGTTGCCCTCGCAGGGCATTGAAGTGGGAAATCAAAGATGCGAATCATAACAAAATTTGGATGCGCTTTTCGGGGAATCGCGGAAGCATTCCGCGTGGAGAACAGCTTTAAGTTTCACCTCGTGGCAGCCGCTGCGGCGGTCCTGCTCGGTTTTTTCCTGCGAATAAGTGGCGACGAATGGGCTGTGCTTGTCCTTGTCATCGGGCTTGTCCTCGTCGCGGAAATGTTCAATACCGTTGTGGAACTCCTGGTCAGAATGATGACTCAAGAGTATAACGCCCTCGCCCGCCAACTCCTGGACATCAGCGCGGGAGCGGTGCTGTTGAGTTCCATCGTGTCAGTCATAGTCGGTGTGGTGATTTTCGGGACCAGGGTTTACGACGAGTTATTTTCCGGGTAGGCCTTCCGGTTAGCGCGTCGCAGGACGAGCGTGTGGGTAAATCATCCGCCATGACCGAGGCGTTCCCCGAATCAAGAAAGGCCGCTGTGCCCTGCGGGGCAGGGGAAGCCGTTGAGAGAGGGGAGCCTCTATACACCGCATTTGCCAGTGATGATACCTTCTGGATTGCGGGGAAGCGGCTTTTCTCCCAGTCAACCTGTCCGTCAGCGACCGAGATTCTCGAGCAGTCCTTCAAGAACCTCCTTCATAGCTCGGTTATAGTCATCCGGGGTTCCCTCGAATCGAAATAAGTGCATATTCGGCTGTGAGGAATTGAGTTCTATATTCTCAAAGCGGGTGAGGCCGTCGTCGCTGACCGTGACCTTCGCCGCGACAAATCGGAAGAGGGGGTCCGCCTCTTTCACTCCCGCGCTCGGAACGGAACGCCACTGCGCATCCCTCTTGACCGTCGTCCGGTGTGCCGCGTCAATGAAAGCTGGCGTTGACCACATGGCGCGCTCCGCTGCGCGGATTTTGTCTCTGACCTCGCCGGCAACCGGCTCCTCAAGGGCCTGCAACGGGTCAACTTTCGCAGGGTTGACTCCCATCAGCCCGTAGGCGAAGTACCTCTGTACCTTCACAGCCAAACTGTCCAGAAGCTCGCCCTGCCGGAATCCCCACTTGCACACGAACGGCTCCTTTCCGAAGCACGGCAGCCAGTAGATTGGCAGACCGGACCGCATCACCCCGACGTAGGCGTGCGGGTCGAGCTGCACGTTGTACTCGTCGCCGCCGCCCGAATGGCCAGCGACGACGTACAACCTTTCCACTTTCTCTCTCAGCAACTCCGGGTCCCTGTTGAAAGCGGCGCAGACGTCGCGCAGGCTTCCAACGGCTATTATCGTAACCTTTGCATCCGCCTTCCGCAGGACGCTGACGATAAGCTCCACTCCTTCCTGAACCCCCGCTCTCTGGCGGGGCTGCTCGAGGCCTTCGTCGGAGGGAGATTTCAGCTTGTTCGGTAGCCCGCAGGCGAACGGAAGTTTCTTGCCAGTTATTGCCATCATCTGCTCGATGGGGATTCTCCCCGGTCTTTGTAGTTGTTTCTCACCTTGATCCAGCACAATCCCACGAATGTCGAGCTCTTCGATTGAAAAAGCCGTCGCTAAGTCAAACCAATCGTCCGGATCATCCGGCGGATGGAATAGGTCGGTGCAATAAATCAGGGGAATCCTTCCGGCCGCTTCCTGGTCAGCCCCAGGGAGTGGCAGCACGGACACAAGTACAAGAAATGACATCGCTAATGCGCTGACCGCTTGTCTTCCCATATTCGTTCCTCCTTGGGCATGTCCACAATCGCCTTCTCAGATACCCTGTTTCCTGCCAACCGCGTCAGCGTGAACGCACAAAAGACCGTCCCTCGCGCAAAGAAGATTCTGCCGCCTTCCGGAATTGCCATTATGATAACATTTGGTAGCAGCGCGAAGGCCATTGTCCAAACGCTGAGCCTGACCGGAAAGAGAAAAATCAGGGGAACTGCCCGTGGAGCTAACCGAAATTCAGAAGAAAACGGTGGAGCTAACCGATTTCAACGTCGTGGTCTCCGCCGGGGCAGGCACAGGCAAGACGGCTGTCCTTGTCGCTCGGTTTATCAACCTGGTCCGCTCCGGGCTTGCTGAGGTGAACCAGATTTTGACCATCACCTTCACCGAGAAGGCAGCGGAGGAGATGAAGCAGAGAATAGCTGAAGGCTTTCGTCGCCTCCGGATGAGGAAGGAGAAGACCACCGTCGAAACCGCATACATCAGCACAATACATTCTTTTTGTTCTCGGCTCATCAGAGAGAATCCTTTCGCGGCGGGTGTTGACCCGGAGTTCGAGGTCCTCGACGAGATGGACAGGCAGCTCATGCTCGGCGAGCTTTTCGACGAATTGTTCTCGGAAGGAGAGGAGGACTTCCTTGAGCTTGCCGAACACTACGGGGACAATGCCGTCAGCAGGGCAATTATCTCCTACATGGACCTTTGCCGGAGCCTCGGACGGGGCGTCGAATACGTGGAGAATTTGCTGGCCGAGCCGAACCTCCTCACCCGAAAAGCAGAAGCACTTGCCGAAAAGAGAGCCGCCCGAGCCATGCAGGAGATTGCGGAAGCTTTCCGCGCCTTATCTTCCCTTGAGGCAACCGGCAAACTCGAAGAGAGACGCCGCCAAATGCTCTCCCTCCGCGACTCGCTTTCGGACGTAGCTTCTTTCCGCCAAGCCGCCGAAACGATGGCGTCTCTGGCGGCCAGGTTACCGCCGGTGGAGAAGAAAGCCAGCACCCCGGCCGCTTCCGTCGAGGTCAGGGAGAAGCTTTCGCTCATCGGAACGATTCTGAAAGAAGACCAGGCTGAAATCTTTTTCGACAGAGAAACCGAAGAAAAGCTGCTGCCATGCAAGCTCGCCCTCCTCAAAGGCGTGATTCTCTTCTGGCGGAACTATGAGGCGAGGAAAAGGGAAAGGGGCGTTCTGGATTACGAAGACCTCCAGCTCATCGCCAGGGGATTGCTAAGGGACGACCCGGCGCTCCGGAAAGATTACGCAAACAGATTTCGGTTCGTTCTCGTGGACGAGTTTCAGGACATAAACTGGCTGCAAAAAGAGCTCATCGAACTTCTCAGCTCGGAGAGAAACCTCTTCGTGGTCGGCGACGGTTGTCAGTCAATTTACGGCTTCAGAAACGCCGACGTGGAGATATTCGTAAGCCTGCTGGGGAAATGCGATGCTTCACCGCAGACCCACCGCTCCTTTTACCTCGGCCAGAATTTCCGCAGTGGTGAGAACCTCATACGTTTCTACAACTTCTTCTTCTCCCGGCTCTGGGCGGAAGAAGGGGCAGGCTTCCATCTTCTGGAGCACGCTCGGAAAGGAACAACGGAACCGACCGCGCCATCCGTCGAAATCATGCTCTTCCAGCAAAGGCGGAATGAAGGGGAAGCGCCTGAGGAGCTTCAGCAGGTCAGGCAGAGAGAGGCAAAAGCCGTAGCCGCAAGAATCGCCGAATCTGTCGGCCAGGGCGCCATGACGGTCTTTGACTCCGCAATGGGGGCGACCCGACCTCTCCGGTATGGCGACGTGGCGATTCTATGCCGAACACGCTCAAGCTACCCCGCTTACACGGAAGCTTTCTCGCAGCTCGGCATTCCATTCTGCACGGTCGGCGGCGAGAGCTTCTACGATAAGCAGGAAGTCGCCGATTTGATCAATCTCCTGACAATTATTGACAACCCGCTGCGGGACATCCCTCTCGTCGCAGTCCTTCGCTCACCCTTTGTTGGAGTGAGCGACGATACATTGTTTCTCCTTGCGGAAGTCATCCGCTCCGTTGGGACAACAGGTTCATCCTCCTCGCCGGTGGGCGGTCGGGAAAGTCCAGATGGCAGCCCAGCCACTGCCGGGGACACCAACGACCATTTCCTCTTTGCGGTCCGAAAAGCATCTTCCATTCCCGGCATCGCCGACGACGACAGGAGGAGGCTCGAGCAATTCTCAACGCTTCTGGAAAAGCTCCGGCGGCGGAAAGATTCCATGCCGTTGCACGGATTGCTTAAGACCGCCCTCGAGGCGTCGCCGTGTCAAACGCGAGTCCTTGCTTCTCGCGATGGCATCCAGAAAGCCGCTAACATCTCAAAGTTTCTCGACGTGCTGCGAGAATATGACATCCGCCGGGGCGGCGGCATCAGCGGGTTTCTGCGGTTCTATGAGACGATCCGTTATTACGGCCCGCGGGAACAGGAGGCGCCTCTCGAATCTTTCTCCGGCGATGTCGTGAAGCTGATGACCATCCACGCCGCGAAGGGGCTGGAATTTCCGGTAGTGGTTGTTGCGGACATGTCGAGGCGATTCAACTTCGACAGGGACCGGTTTCTTCCCTCAGGAGAGATGGAGGTCGCGTGCAATCCATGGGAGGAGTCCGCCCCCGCTTCTTGCGGCAGAAGGATGGTCTTCGACGAGCGAAAGGAAAAACAGCTTGGCGAGGAGACGCGTCTGCTGTACGTAGCGGCCACCCGTGCCAGAGACCATCTGGTCCTTGCCGGCATCTGCCCTGCGGAAGGAGAATGCGAGGTTGACTCGGCCACCTCGCCTATGGATTGGCTCATGGCGGTCGTCGGGAAAGAAACTCCATTGCCAGAGACCGGTGATTCCTGCGAAGTCCGCCTCGGAGAAGCGACGGCGCGGATACTCGTGGACCCTCCCCCAGAGCAAGCCGCGCCCACCACACCCCGCACCTCGCTCCTTCAGCGATATTTCGACCGGATTGCGGCAGGCGAAAGCATCCCTGTCCCCCACACCATCGCTGAAAAGTTTCTTCCGGAAGTCAGGAAAGTCCTCGAAAGGACAGATTTCTACGCCCGCGGCGGGAGTTACGAGCCGAGCGGGCTTCCCGCGGAGATTTCTGTTTCTCAACTCATGCTCTTCGACGAGTGCCCTCACAAATTCTTCCTCCGGGAGGTCGCGAAGTTCCCCGAAAGAGAGGTGATGGTGGAGCTGGGGCTTTGCCCAGCAGGCGGAGAGGGCAATGAGGACAGGCTACCGACCGACGAAATCGAACCCCTGCGAGGGGGACGCTTCGAAATTCCGTCCGGCTTGGCGAGGCGAAGGTTCGGCGAGCTGGTTCATCAGTGCCTTGAGCAGCTCGACTTCCGAGCCGGGGAGAAGCAAAACATCAGGGCAATCGCCGAGCGCTTTTTCTCCTCCTCCGAAGAGGTGCGGATTGCAGAGGAACTTATCCGCAGTTTCCTGCGCAGCGCCGACGGTGAACGCCTCTCCAGAGCCAGAGAAGTTCAGCGCGAAGTTCCGGTCAAAGCCGCTGTGCAAGGCGTCATCGTCAGCGGTGTGATTGACGTACTTTGCCTCGATGAGGAAAATCACTGGACGATCCTGGATTTCAAGACGGGCTCTCGGCCGGCCGAAGACACCCCGGACAGCACCAGGTACGATTTCCAGATGCTTCTTTACGCTTTTCTCCTATCAAGAGCGATGGGCGGCGTCCCGCAAAAAGCCACTGTTCACTTTCTGAGGTCTGGCACTTCGCGCTCGGTTTCCACAAGAGCCGCGGATGTCGAACAGGCGGAGAAAAGAGCCGCCGAGATTATTGCGGCCATCGGCAGACGAGAATTCAGGAAGGCCATGGGCGCTAACTGCCAGCAATGCGAGTATACCGGCTTCTGCTCTCGTTAAAGGAAGCGCGGAGAGACTGTGTCGGCGCTACCCAGACCACGGCCCGCCGGGACAGAAGCGCCCCGCGGGAGCGCCGAGAAATCTCCCAAACCGCTTTCGCACGGGCGGCGCACGGAACGATGAAAAGCTGGAGGTAATCCCATGTCCCCGCAGGAGCACAACCTCGGACGATTCAACAAGTCGCCGGGTAAAAAGTCCGACGGGCAGACGCCCTCTGAGACCTCTGCTGACTCAACCCGTCGAAACGGGGCAAAGAGCGACCTCTCCATGGAAACCCAAATCGCCGATTTTCAGAATCACCTCGCAGCCGAAAGGGGCCTTGCGGCCAACACGGTCATTTCTTACGGGCGAGACCTGCGAAAATTCGCGAATTACCTCCGCTCCGTCAAAATCTTTCGTTTTGAGAAAGTCAGAAAAGGGAACGTAATTGACTACCTCATATCCGAGAAGAGAAATGGGATTTCCTCCAACTCAGTGGCACGAAACCTCTTCGCCATAAAGATGTTTTTCCGCTTTCTCGTTGCAGAAGGCCTGCTGGAGGATGACGTCACCGAGCTCATTGAATCGCCAAAGCTGTGGAGGATTCTCCCGGAGACATTGACAATCGAAGAGGTGGAACGGGTTCTTTCTCTCCCCGATATGTCAACTCGAGAAGGCGTGAGGGACCGCGCAATCCTTGAGATGCTGTACGCAACAGGGATGCGAATCTCCGAGCTGGCCAACCTCAAGCTCGACGGTTACAATCCTCGTGAGGGCACCGCCGTCTGCCATGGGAAAGGCTCCCGCGAGAGAATCATACCCGTCGGCAGGCAAGCTATTGCGGCTGTTTCCCTTTACCTCAAGGAAAGCAGACCGTGGCTTTTGAAGGGAAGGAAATCTCCCTACCTCTTCGTGACCCGCCTGAAAAGCAGGTTCTCTCGACCGGGACTGTGGAAAATGATTCATGGTTACGTGGCGAAGCTCGGCTCTGCGAAGAAGGTCACCCCGCACACTTTCCGCCATTCATTTGCGACCCACCTCCTTGCCAACGGGGCCGACCTGAGGGTCATCCAGGCCATGCTCGGCCACGCCAGCATCTCCACGACGCAATTCTACACCCACGTTGACAAGGACCGCCTCAAGAGCATTCATCGCAAATACCATCCTCGCGCATGATGCGGCTCGGCAACGTGATGGCCTTGCCAGGCGGGCAAGATGTGCATTTCCCGGGGGCGAGGAGGCGTTCCGGGATAACTTTCCCGCTTTCGTAGGCCAGGCAAACCCCATCTCTCCTTCCCCGCACAAAGGCACGAACCGCTTAGAGTCCCCGCCATAAGTCCCGTCACTTCTCGCGGTACACAACAGGACAATCACAAAAGGCCATGCGTCCCAAGGAGAATCTCGTCTTGCAGAATGGCCGCCGATCGGCCATCCGCAACTTTCACACCCGCGTCCAGAATGATGGTACGGCCGCAAAGTTCCCGCGCCAGACTCAGGTCGTGTGTGGCGAGAACCTGCGTCCCGCCCAGCTCGTTGAGCAAAGCGGTGATTCCCTTCCGTGCGCGCGGATCGAGGTTGGCCGTCGGTTCGTCAATCACCAGAAGGCTCGGTCGGAGAGCGAGAACCGTCGCGATGGCAACCTTTTTCTTCTCTCCGAAGCTGAGACGAAAGGGCGATTTCCGCGCCGCCTCGAGCATTCCGACTGCCGCCAGGCTTTCACTCACCCGACGCTGAACCTCTCCTGCGTCAAGGCCAAGATTGTGCGGCCCAAAGGCAACGTCCTCGAAAACCGTCGGGCAGAAAAGCTGGTCATCGGGGTTTTGAAAGACGAGTCCAACCTTCTGCCGGATTGTTTTCAGATTGCTCTTTTCGACGCTCAGACCGTCAATCATGACGCTTCCGTCACCGCGAAAGATACCGTTGAGATGCAGAAGCAATGTTGATTTTCCCGCCCCATTCGGGCCTATCAACGCGACCTTCTCCCCTTCCGATACCGTCAACGACACCCCCTTCAGGGCAATCGTGCCGTCCGGATAGGAAAAATGAAGCGACTCGATTTCAACCAATTTTCTCATGGTTTTCAATAAGCTTCATGGCGCACGGATAACCACAACGCAGACGTTCCCCGAGGTCGAGCCTTCTCGTCAAAGAGTGCGTCCGGGAGAGACAACCACTCTCAGGCAGACGAATAGTGCCAGGGAACACAAAACAAAAACGTAATCTTTCGCTGTCATCGGCTGGGATGCCTCAGAAGCGAGGCGCCCGTCAAAGCCACGCGACACCATCGCCTGGTAAACCCTTTCCCCACGCTCACAGCTTCTGACAAAGAACGTGCCTATCATTCTTCCGACGACCTTCGCCTGCCATGGCCATTTCCCGCCATAGCATCGGGAATCGCGGGCTCGCTTCATTCGTTCGAGTTCCTCCACAAGCACAAAAAGATACCGGTAGGTGAAGCTCGTCAGGGAAAGGAATATCCGCGGCGCACCGATCTTCCTCAATCCGCCCAGCAGAAGCGGGAAAGGCGTCACCGAGGAAAGAAGCAGCAGAGAGAATATGCTGATGTACGACTTGATTACGACTCCCTGGAAGACAATTACTCCCGGGTGCGGCTCAGAAGCTGCGTAACCCGCATTCCGCGTGCCTCCGCCAATGAAGGGAATGGAAAGCGCCGCCATTGCCATAAATGGAAGTATTGCCAGCGAGCGCCTCAGCAGGTGGATCACCGGAACCCGCGACGCCGCGAGTGATATAACGAGGAAACCGAAGTAACCGGCATAAGACCGGTACGCCGTAGCCCTGCTGCTGACGCAGAAGAAGATCAGCCCAACAAAAACAATCACCTTGGCCGTTGCGGAAAGGGAGTGAATCGGGCTTTTGAGGTCAGAATACTTGTCTAAAAAGCCGTGCTTCAATCGTCTTGCCTCTCTATTCGGGCGAAGGACTTCTTTTTTGCCAGGGCTTTCCCGAGAAGGAAAACCGCACCGAAAACAAGGGCAGTTCCGATGACTCCCGCAATCCCCGTGGAAAGCCATTCGCTGCCAACCCCTGGGAATCCATAGTCGGGAAAAGGCGCTGCCGGGCGATGCTCCGTCTCTCTGATTTCTCCCCCCGGAACAAGTTTTTGAATTACTTTCTCCAATCCGTCTGGAAGAGTCGAAGCCAGAGGGGAAAGAAAAAAGGCAACCCCAACCGATATCCCCAAACCAGCTATCACGAATTTTGCATTCCGCTTCATTGGGTTGCGCTCACCTCGTCGGGGCTGGCAGTTTCTCGATACGCACTCTCGCCCGTACCAGCTCGGGACGAGCCTCAAGAAGAACTGCCATAACTGCAACCGTTATCGCTGCTTCTCCCAGGCCGATTAGAGAATGAATTCCGACCATCAATGGCAGAGCCACCCCGAAAGCGAAAGTGCCCGAAAGCCACAGCTCCACCGCGCACATTGCCGAAGAAGCCACAACAGAAAACCACGCCGAAATGGCAAGGCTCGCCGAGAATCCGGCTCGCGTTCTCGGAAGCAGCTTCTTCAGAAGGGCGAAGAAATAGTAACAAAGTGCACCTGCGACTACCCCCATGTTCAGGATGTTCGCGCCAAGGGCATCGAGGCCGCCGTCCGCGAAACCGAGGCATTGAATCGTCAGAACCACGGCCATAACAAGGCAGCTCGTCAACGGGCCGAGCAGTACTGCCATCATCAGCGCGCCAAGAAAATGGCCGCTCGTTCCTCCCGGGATTTTGAAGTTCAGCATTTGAGCGGCAAAAACAAACGCTCCCACAACGCTCAGAAGCGGAATATCTTTTTCGCTCAAGGTGCGGTTTGCCTGCCGAACCGCCGCGGCGCACGCTGCCGCAGCCACGACATAAGTCGCGACGGCTATTTCCGCTCGCAGAAAGCCATGAGGTATGTGCATCTGCTCCCCTATCGCAGTCTATTCGAAAACTACCAAAAACCCGACTTCTCGCAGTTAGGATTCGGTATCACGAAATCTACAATCGTGTTATTTATGCCACCGCCCTCGCAACGCGTCAACTATTTTTGGGCGCTGGCCTCCGCGCGCAGAAAAGGAGCGCTCTGAATGCCCAAGAGCGCGAAAAGCGCCCATCTGCCCCCAGGCAAGCGGCGGCAGTTCCTTCCTGTCTTCGGCCGAGAGCTGATAACAGCCCGTGCCGTAACGCTTCCGCCCCAAAACAAAAACCGGAAAGCCGCCTACTGTATTCTCACGTTTCGCGTCCGTTCGCGAGGCATTCAGGCGAAAGCGGGGACTTCACTCCGCCCTGAGGTGCAAGACCCAGTCGAGGTCGTTTGGTTTCCGCCATCGGCAAGGACCCGCGCTTTCCGCGGGGCGGGCTTCGCCGGTCCGCGGGTCGAGCCACTCCCCCCTGATCGTCCCCGGCAGCTTCCCCTCAGGGAATATCGCCTCCTGCCCCTTCTCCAGATATAGGACCCACTCTTTGCCATCCCCCGTCGCAAGCGCCGGCAGGGCTTTTCCTCCTTCGTCGGTGACCTTCGCCGGCTCAAGCTCCTGAAACCGCGTCCGATTACGGAAGAACGCCGTGGCTATCAGGCAATACTTCGCACCGTCCCGATTGAGGTTTGATACGTAGTCCTTTCGATTCTTTGCGATGAGGTTATAGACGATGTATCCTCCCCGGCAGAGGACCCGCCACGCCCCGCGGCGAATCTCATCCGTATCCGAGATTATGTGCCTCCAGGGCAGTTGGTGTTCCATCGTCTTCTCGTAATACCATTCCCAGTTCACAACGGGCTTCCCGAGGCGGCGGTCGCGTTCCACCATCTCCCAATCGCGCGACTGGTGGACGACCACGTCAAGCCATCCCTGGCCCGAAAGCGCCGCGTTTGACGAAGTGGTGTGCGTGCTGAGAAGATGCTGATAGGGATCGTACTTCCGGGTGATTCCGGCGAAATGGTTGACGAGCTTTTCCGCGACTTCTCCGGCCTCGTCATATTCGCCGAATAGCAGCCACATCACGTTGTATGCCGCGTATCTCGCAATGACATACCGCCACCCGCGCTCAAGCTTCTTCCAATCCATCGTATGAACATCCTGATCCGGCCAGCCCAGAATGATGACGAAGAGAAATCCCCTCGAGCAGGCGTACTGCGTCCGTTTGTCCGCCCATTGGAAATAGGCTGGATTAAGCCGGTCGAGGTCGTAATCGAAGAAAGGCGGCCCGCCCTCATTCCGCTGCTGTTTGTCCCTGAAGCTCGGCTTGGCTATCAAAGTTCCCCCGCTGAAGGCTTGAACCGTGAATCCCTGCTTCGCCCGCGTGTCTATATACTGCTGATAAGAGCCATCTTCCCAGAACCATCCTCCCCAGTAGGGTTCCTCGTCGCCGACCGGTGTGTCCCAGCAGCTATCCGAATCCCCGAAAAAATAGAAGGGCGTCCCGTCAGAATAGGCGAAATGATGCGCATGCCCCAAATCAATCTGCACAAAACCATGATTCTTCGACGGAACGCACTGGAACACCCCTTCTCTCCCATTCAGTTCCCTGTCGTTCGACGATGTCGTGTAGCTCCATTGCCCGACGGCATCCGGGGCGAAACGGACCTTCCACGTCCCGCCGCCATCCCAGAATCCCTCCACCCCGAACGTTTTTCCGCCCGGCCCTCTGAAATCGCACGAAAGCTCTACATCCGTGTAGGGATTTGTATGCTCTATCGCCGAGAAAAGCGAAATCTCAAACACGCCCCATCTTGGGACCTTCCCCTCCGCGCCCCTCGTTCCAGCGCACGCGGCCAAAATCAGAAACATCAACCCTATCATCATAGTCTTTTGCATCTTACGGCTCCTTCCATCGTCGCCCTTCCGTCGCCGACGCTGTCCGGAAGAAATCTCGTGCGTTTACGCCGTGCCGGAAGGAAGTCCACTCCTTCCCTCGCCCCATGGCGAGGCTTGCCCGCGAAAACCGCTCATTCCCCGGCGATAATCTTATCCATCTGCTCGCTTACGCCCTTCAGATAATCCCTATCGCCGCCTCCAAGCTCTGCGGTCATGAATCCCTTGTAGCCGATGTCCTTTAAAGCCCGCCTCACCTCCGGCCAGTCAATTGTCCCTTCGCGGAGATTCACAAACTTCATTCGGTTGGCATCGAATCCCTTCACGTGAACCTTCACAATCCGCGAACCGAGCGTCCGAATCCAATCCTGCGGGAAGCCGAAAAGAACTACGTTCCCCACGTCGAAATATGCCCTGAGAAACGGACTCTTGAATTCGTCAACGTACCGCGCGAATTCCAGCGGGCTGAGGAGAAACTTGTTCCATACATTTTCCACGGCCATGACAACCTTCAGCTTTTCCGCCAGCGGAATCAGTTTCTGAATCTGTTCCTGCGACCGGTCGTATGCATCCCTGTACATTGTTTGCGGATTCACGACCGCCGGCACGAGAAGAACTGTGTCCGCCCCGCAGTCGCGCGCATTCTGGAGGGTAACTTCCATGCACTTCATCCCTCGCTCGATCACTTCCGGCTTCGGCGACGAGAGGGGATAGCTCCAATGGTCCGAGTTCATTATGGAATGAATTCGCACTCCTGTCTTCTCGGCGGCAGCAATCATCTCCCTGAGCGTCTTCGGGTCCCGTTCCGTCCCGATCTCTACTCCACGAAAACCGACGTCCGCCGCCAGCCTGAACCTGTCCTCGATGGACAGATTCCCCGGCAGCATCCCGAAAACAAGTCCCTTCTTGATCTCGTTTGAAGAGCTGGTTTCTGCTCTCGCCCTTTTGACCTCCGCAGCCGTGATGCTCGCCGCCGTCGCAGCGAAAGCACCCACGCCACACGTCCCGAGAAAATTGCGTCGGCTCATCTTCTCACCCATCTTTGAACCTCCTCCTTTTGAATTCATTGCCTGAAGCGGAATCCCCACCGACCTGCTCTCCGGAAGGCGGGCGACCGCTCCCAGCGCGCGAAGCCAACGTAGAACTTTATGTCCGCGCTTTCCCTTTTGGCATACCAGCGTGCCCGCTTAATATACGACCTGCTGCGGCCCATGCAGGTCATCACCTGGCCCATCCGAGCCATGGGGATTGTCAAAGGCCCCATTCCGCAAGGAACCTCCAAAACGTGCTGTCTTCGGCGCAATCTTAGCAGATTCTTCGCCATGCGGAAACGGCGCAGGCTCACCGTCCATTCTTATTGACACAGATACGCCCACAGCGTAAGTTTCGTCTGCGCAACTGGAGACTTGTGTCCAGGGTGGCGGCTCGCTCTTTTCACGTCGTTCAAGCGCGCCGCGCCTGCGGCGGAATCCCCGTTTGACATCGTCCGACAAATGGGCAAAAACAAATGGCATCTTATCGCGCGTACACGTCGCTTCTCGTATTGGCTTTCACGTCGCTTCGTTTCTCAGTAGCGGTTCTGGCAGCACAGGTCCCTCTTCCGACCGGTGAGCCTCGCAACGCCCTTGACTTCCCGCATTTTCCCAACCGCATGCACGCTTTCATCTGGCGTAACTGGGCCGTCGTGGAACCGGAACGCATCGCCAGCGTCCTCGATACCTCCGTCCGGAATGTTCTTGCTATCGGGGAGTCCATGGGCCTGCCGGAAGCTCGGGCGGTCCCGTCCGTGCAAAAAAATCGCGGCTACATCACCGTTCTTCGACGAAACTGGCATCTTTTACCTTACGACCAGCTCCTTTTCCTCCTCGACATGTCCGCGGAGCAGCTTGCCTACTCGCTGCGTGAGGACGATTTCCTATTCATCAAGCTCGGCTCGCTGAAACCGTCGTGCTTGCCATTGCGCTACTCGCCCCCGACCGAGGAGGCGCAAAAGCAAGCCGCCTACATCAGGCAAATCGTCGGAGAGACGTTTGGCGAGGAAATCCGAAAACCCGGCCAGACGCGCTTCAGCTTCGTGCGGGAACTCAGCCAGCCACGACCATCGCCTGCCAAGCCGGCCCGGCCGGCAAAATCCCTTTTTAACCTGCGGTTCATCTATTCCTACTTCGCCCCTTACGGCGACCCGCTGGTCAATCCGGAGATGGACCCCTATCCCGACGGGCTTCTCCAGCGCCTCTCCGAGCTCGGCGTCAATGGCATCTGGATTCACACTGTCCTCCGCAACCTCGCGCCGAGCAAGACCTTCCCTGAATTTGGCCCTGGCCACGAAATTCGCCTTGCCAACCTCCGCAAGCTCGTCCAGCGAGCAAAACGCTACGACATCGCCGTTTTCCTTTACCTGAACGAGCCGCGGGCCATGCCCGCCTCCTTTTTCGAGAATCGGCCCGAGATGAAAGGCGCTGGCGAAGGGGAGTACTTCGCAATGTGCACCTCGTCGCCCGAAGTACGCGAGTGGCTCAGCGAAGCCCTCACTTACGTTTTCAAGAGCGTCCCTGACCTGGGCGGCGTCTTCACAATCACCGCGTCCGAAAACCTCACCAACTGCGCCTCCCACGGCCGTTCTGCGGAATGCCCGCGATGCCGGGAGCGAAGCCCCGGCGAAACCATCGCCGAAGTCAATAGCGCCATCGAAGCGGGAGTCCATCGCGGCAACCCCGGTGCCGAAGTCCTGGTCTGGGACTGGGGCTGGAACGACGCATGGGCGCCCGACGTCATTGCGAGGCTGCCGAAGACTGTGTGGCTGATGTCCGTGAGCGAGTGGTCGCTCCCCATCACACGGGGCGGCGTGTCCACGGTTGTCGGCGAGTATTCTATCTCTGCAGTCGGGCCCGGTCCTCGCGCCATAAAGCACTGGGCACTCGCCAGGCAAGCTGGCCTCAAGACCGTCGCCAAAGTGCAGTTCAACAACACATGGGAGCTGTCGGCTGTTCCTTACCTGCCCGTGCTCGACCTCATCGCCGAGCACTGCCACAATCTCGCCGCGACCGGGGTTGATGGACTCATGCTCAGCTGGACGCTCGGCGGCTATCCCTCGCCGAACCTCGAGGTTGCTCAACTTTTCAACCGAACCCCGCCTCCGACTAAAGAAGCCGTCCTTGATGCCGTCGCCAGCGGGCGCTTCGGCCCCGACGGCGCCGCGCATGCCAGAAAAGCCTGGACCGCCTTCAGCAGCGCGTTTGGGGAATTCCCGTTCCACGTCAGTGTACTCTACAATGCCCCGATGCAGTACGGCCCGTCCAACCTTCTCTACTCCTCTCCGACTGGCTACGCTGCCACGATGGTCGGATTCCCTTACGACGACGTGGATAGGTGGCGAGGCCCATACCCTGCCGATGTCTTCGCCGACCAATTCGCAAAGCTGGCAAGCCGTTGGGAGGATGGGCTTCCACATCTGCGACAAGCCGTCCGCAGTGCCCCTTCCGAAAGGATTGCCGACGCCGAAGCCCAGCTTCGTTTCGCGGAGGCGGCTGGCCTGCACTTTCGAAGCGTCGCCAATCAGGCTCGGTTCACAATCGCGCGCAATGCTCTCCTCTCAAAAAAGAAACGCTCTACATCTGAGGAACGCGAGGCCCTCATCCGTCAAATGCGACAGTCGGCTCTCGACGAAATCGCTATTGCGCGCCGGGTGTTCACCCTCGCCCAGGAAGATTCTCGCGTAGGCTTCGAGGCTTCCAACCACTATTACTACCTCCCAATAGACCTTGTGGAGAAAGTCATCAACTGCCGGTACATCCTCGACCACGTTTTGTCCAGCATGGAATAGTTTTTTCCCCGAAGGGAAGTGGAAAGGGAGGCCTCCAAGCAGCGAATCCGCTCCGCAGGCGAAGGAACGATGTGGGGAACGAATTCGCGGCCCGCGCTCTCCCCGACGTTCCCTCATCCCAATCGCCAGTTACGCCGAAGAAAAAGAGGGGACGGAAAGGCCCCGATCAATTACTGAAACGCCTCCGCCCCAACCTCCATTGACCGGTCCTGCTCGCACGCCGACTTGTCCCGGAAATTCACATGGAAGCCTCGCCGGGGGTGGGCCTTGATTTCGCTTGAACACGCATCCGCGGTCGTATATTTTGGGGCAAACGCGACGAGAACGCGCGCTCAAACGGCCGAGCTTCGCAACGATGAAAATAACATATCTTAAGCTGCTCTGTTGCTTGCCATTGATGGCGGAGGCGGTTGTCCCCCGAGCCGCGGGAGAGCAGGCCGAGGCAACAAGCATTGACACAGGCTCGGAGATTTCCCAATTGGAGGAACAAAGGGTCTCCGACCTGTTGCTCTGTCTGCGTCTGCTTGTTGAGCAAAGGGATTACACCCGTGCCGGGGACACGGCCCTGCGCATTCTGATAACCCCACCGAGCAAGCCCGCTGAATTAGGAGCGCTGCGGGAACTTGTCCGCCACGTGGTTTTCGGGTTGCTGCGATCCCAGAAGACGCCGGAAAAGGCTGCTGAGCTATGCGAGAAGGCCGTCGAAGCGCTTGGCGAGGACGCACTTCTTTTCGACATCGCCAGCCTTGCATACAAAGAGCTGGCGAACGAGTCGAAGGAGAAGGAATGCCACGAGAAGGCAAAGTCTGTCAGAGGTAAGGATCGGGAAGCCTGGTTCGGGATGGGCTCGTTCTTTGCGGAAAAACGAGAGTTTCGCACAGCGCTCAAGGGATTCGAAGCGGCGGCAGCCATTTCGCCAGAAAGGCCAACGCATTACAGCGCGGACAGCGAAGCAGCAATAGTTTCAATCTACTGCCGCCTCGGAGACTATGAAGAGGCCTTGCGGCACTGCAAGAACCTCGAGGCGATTGCCAGGAAAATCGCCGTGGCCAGGACGAGCCTGGCGGGGCTGACCGCTATGGTCTACGCCGAAAAGGCCCGGGAGAAGGAAATTGAGGGAAAGTATGAGGAAGCTATTCAGGACTACACCAGGGCCGCCGAGGTCAGTCCTCATCCGGCCGGAGCTTACGTAGCCATCGGTGAGTTGCACTTGAGAATGGAGAATTACAAGGAAGCCCAGAAGTGTTTCGCGCTTGCGGCAGAGGCCGGCTTCCCTATGGCTCACGCGGGCCTCGGTGACATCCTGAAAGCCCAAGGGAAGCCCGATGACGCAGAAAAGGAATATGCCGCCTGCGAGAAACTCTTCTCCGACCTGATTGACAGGAATCCGGACGATGCATCGAGATACAACGATCTTGCCTGGTTCTACGCGACCCGCGACAGGAAGCTCGATAAGGGCGCTGAGCTCGCCAGGAAAGCCCTTGTGCTTTCGCCCGATTCGCCGGAGTACCTCGACACACTCGCGGAGCTTTACTACCGAAAAGGGGATCGAGAGGCTGCGACCCGCGAGATAGAGAAAGCTATAGCCCTTAACCCACCGCACATAAGGTATTATCAGAAGCAGCTTGAGAAATTTCAGAAGGGAGAGGGGGAAAGGAGTCCCGAGCTTTCAAAGTGAAAGACAGCCGCCCGACTCCGTTCGTGGCCGTTCTTCCAAAGGGCGCTCTATGCTCAAGGTTTTTCTCCGTGCCCGGATGGGCCAGAAGGCACGAGGACTGGACGCAAAAACCGTGGTTCATCGGTAAGGGGTCTGGCATGAAGGCGACCGGGCGCCGGCCTTTCACCAGCTCTTTTCGTAGCGGAGGCAAGGGCTGCCTGGTCCGACGAGCTGGGCAGCCACTCAAGCTGACACGGCTGGCTGGTTTTGATATAAAAGTGGTGAGGATGTGCGAAATGGTGCTCATGCCAAAAGAACCAACGCGGTGGGAGGGAGGAGACGCAAGATGAAAAGATTAGCAGCAGTTGTGCTTTCGTCAGGCTTCTTGGTCGCTTTCAGGGAGCCAGGGACGGGCGAGGTGCGGTTCAAGAAACACGTTATCAGCGAGGACTCGGTCGCTGAGAGCGCGGGCGTCCTGGATGTGAACCGCGACGGCCTTCTCGACATACTTTGCGGCGAGAACTGGTATGAGGCCCCCAGTTGGAAAAAACATTTCGTGCGAAAGATACCGATCGCGGGTTCCTACGTTGACGATTTCGCCACGGTTCCCCTCGATGTCAACGGAGACGGGTGGACCGACGTTGTGTCAGTGACCTGGTTCTCGAAAAAGGTATCGTGGATAGAGAATCCGGCCGGCAAGGAGGGCGAATGGAAGGAACATGTCGCGGACAATCCGGGCAACATCGAGACCGCCATAGCGTGCGACGTGGATGGCGACGGAAAAACCGACATCTTGCCGAACGTCATGGGGCAGACAGTGTGGTACGAGAGAACAGGGCAAGGAGAGAACGCAACATTAGTGAAGCATGTTGTTGACTCCGGCAGAGGCGGGCACGGAATCGGATTTGGCGACGTCAACGGCGACGGCCGAGGGGATGTTGTGACACCTTTCGGTTGGTACGAAGCCCCGGCAGACCGCCGCGAAGGGAAATGGGTTCTTCACGGCGAATTCGACCTCGGTTCGGCCAGCATTCCCGTCGCGGTTCACGACTTCAACGGGGACGGGCTTTCGGACATCTTCTGGGGCATGGGGCATAACTATGGCGTGTTCTGGCTTGAGCAGGGCAAGTCCAGCGATGGAAAGCGCACGTGGACCAGGCATCCGGTTGACCAAACCTGGTCGCAGGCACACGCGATAATCCTCGCGGACCTCGATGGCGACGGCAAAATGGAAGCTGTTACCGGAAAACGCTATCGCGCTCACAATGGAGGCGATCCGGGTTCAGATGACCCTCGGATTATCTGTTATTACAAGTGGTCGGCGGAGAAGAAGGCTTTCGAAAAGCACGTGATTGACCAGAAAACGAACGCGGGCTTCGGCCTCTACCAAACCCTCACCGACATTGACGGCGATGGCGATATAGACATCGTCGCCCCAGGAAAGAGCGGCTTGTACTTGTTCGAGAATTTGCGGCGGAAGAGGATTCCAGTCCGGGAGGGAAAGTGACGGAAAAAGGGCCGCGATAGCCTGATTCATGAGTGTTCTGCGTTCTGTGGGGTTCAGCCTGTGTCAATTCCTGAGAGTGCCCACCGAAGTCCGTCATGGACTTTGTTCACCGGGAGAGCATGAAAATGTCTCACTCGCCCCGTCGTGGGCGCTGAGAGTTCCCACCACCAAGACACCAAGGCACAAAGGGGGAATCACCCGCGGCAGAGGGCGAGAAGAGCGGAGAGGTAACAGATATGAACAAAGCCTTTCTCGCATTGCTCGCGCTGGTCCTGAGTTGCGGTTGCGGCCCTGTGCGCACGCTGGCTCCTCCAGAAGGGCCTGTCAATACCTCTCTTCTTCGCTATCGGTTTTCTCCAGGCGACGATCTGTGCTACTTCCTGCGGTCAAGCGTTTGGTCGCAGTCTCTGGGAGAAAGCCCCGCCGCGCTGTCCGTTGACCAGGAGGTCGAGTTCCGGCGAAAGGTTCTGGAAGTTCTCCCCGGCGGGAGGGCGAGGTTATCGGTAGCCATTGATAGGCTCAGACTCGCCATGCAGGCGCCGGGCCAGGAGGATACGGTCTTCGATTCCGACGATCCTGAGAGCGCGCGGCAGTGCCCGCCAGAGATGCAGGGGATAGCCTTCCTCGTCGGGAAGGAAATCCGGGTCGAGCAAATGCCCTCCGGGGAGGTGACAGGCGTCAGCGGCCTGACACCAATCTACACGGAAGCCCTGGCCAGGCTTTCCCCGAACGAAAGGCAACCTGCGGAACGGCTCCTACGGGAGACTGCCCAGAAGCCCACCGGAATGCTTGGGCTTGATGTAATTTTTCCAGCGGTGCCCCTCGCTCCCGGAAAGAGCTGGTGGGCTGAAAGGGGGCCTTTTCCGATATTCTCAGGCCGGACTGCCTACCCATGCCAGTACCTCCTCAAAGAGGTATCCGGTGGTCAAGCTATTGTTGAATTCAGCGGCCAGTTGCGAGCAAGCGATAACCAGAACGACCTGAAGATGCATCGCGTCAGGACAGTGACTGTGCAGGGCAGCTTTTCGTTCGACCTAAAGAAAGGGTTTCTGACAGAAATGCAAGGCGAAAGTTCCTCATTTCTGCGCGTGGAGGGCAACGAACAATTGCGGACGAGGACGACCTGGGAGTTGAAACTGAGGAACAAATGATGCCCTTCGGCAGCAAAAACAAAGATTTTAACAAACCTGGAGCAAAAGAAAGAAAATCTAACCGGTAGGATTCACTCTGCGACTTGCCACCAGCAGCGCCTGCTCACGTCGTTGCGGTAGCTCTTCGCAGCCTGGTCCGAAGGAAATTCTTTCCCTTCGACGCGCCCGCTATAATACATGATGTTGAGGAAGTACTTCGCTTTTTGCTTGTTTGTCCCTGCCACGCCGTGCCATACGGAGCAAAAGTCTGTGAGCAATATGACCCGTTCCTGGGCTTTCGCGCCGACGTACCCGAAGCGAGCCGGACTTAAGGAATCGTAGGGGGACTTATCATCCGTATAGGGGCTGTTGTTGTAGGCGTAGCTCTCTCCGAAGCATGAGTAGCATGTCAGGCCACTTGGAGTCAGCCCGTAGTCCACTCCACCGTAGCCGTTGTCGGCGGGGCATCTCAGGATGCTACGGTTTTCGCCCACAATTGCCGCCAGGCCCGACGTGTCTGTCTGCGGGTCTTCCACGTGCTCAGGGTCAAGCATATCTTCCGAGACGTATAAAAGGTACGGCACTATGTCATCGTTATGCAAGCGGTACGTCTCAATCATCAGGTGGATCTGATGCATGTTGGATTGGCAGGCGAGGATGAGAGCCTTCCGCCGGACAGTCATCAGAGCTGGCGCTGTCAGCATGAGAATGACAGAGATTATCGCCGTTACCAGTAGAAGCTCGATGACTGTGAAACCACGATTGCTCTTTCGCATAGCCGCCTGCGAAGTGAGAGGTGCACAACCTTTCCCAGCTCTTCTAAACCCTATTAAGCAACAAGCTTTATGCCAAGTCAAGAAAAAAATGCGATATTTTGCAACGCCCCTCCGGCCCGAGGATTTCCTCCCTCGCTGCGAAAAGGGAGTCACCACCTTTGCCCTATACATTGAGACGCCGGGGGAAGCTATTTTTTTCACTACCGGCTCCCGCCGTGTGAGATGGCGTTTCTTTCTTGCCGGAACTCGCTCCCTCATGCGGGGCAGCGAAGTCTCCTCACAGCCGTTGCTCCTCCTCACTTCTTTTAACGCAGGCGCCTGCTGCGGTGGTTCCGCCCAACTCCGCGCCGCGCTGGCGCCGCGAAGCAACAGTCCGAGATTTGTCCGTGGGCTCAGGAGAACCTTGTTGTTCTCCTCTTTCGGCCATAGTATAGTGAACGAACTCTACCGCGTACCGCCGGCGTCTCGTCCCGCCCTGGGCGGGAGGGCATCCTGCCCCCGATAAGCCGCGGCTAACGCAGGAGGAACTGACCTCGCACGAACGAGGCGGCTCAATCTCAACGGGAGGAGAGCTTCGACATGCAGAGGAGTCGGCTGGAAGAGAAGGTGATTATCGCTCTTGACGTGGAGAGCCTCGATGAGGCTGAGAAAGTCATTTGCGCCACGGGAGAGAAAGCAGTAGTCTACAAGATAGGGTCCGAGCTTTTCACGAGATGCGGGCCGCCGTCCGTCGAGCTCCTTCGGAAGCACGGGAAAGAGGTTTTCTTAGACCTGAAGTTTCACGACATTCCCAACACGGTTTCGAAAGCTGTCGCGGCGGCAGCAGCGCTTGGGGTGATGATGCTCAACGTGCATGCACTCGGCGGGGCGGAAATGATGACGGCCGCAGTCGAGGCAGCGAGAGCAGCCGCCGACGCACAGCGGAATGTCGCCGGGCCGAAGGTCCTGGCAGTGACCATCCTGACGAGCATTGACCAGTCCATCCTCGAGCAGGACATCGGATGCTCACGGGCGGTGGAGGAGCAGGTTATCCACCTATCGAAGCTCGCCGCGAAGTCGGGGGTGGACGGCGTCATTGCCTCTCCGCGAGAAATCTGGGCAATCCGGCAGGCGCTCGGACCGGATTTCCTCATCGTTACGCCCGGCATACGGCCTCAATGGGCCGCGAAGGGAGACCAGAAGAGGGTGATGACTCCCGCGGAGGCTTTTCGGGCAGGTGCTGACTATATTGTTGTCGGCAGGCCAGTTACAGCCAGCGATGACCCGAGGGAGGCTTTTGACAGAATCATTGCCGAGATTTCGGAGGGGGCGTCCGACGACAGCCCCTGATGGAGGTGAGATGAATATGCGCAAGATGAAGACAGGGCTGCTTTGCAGCCTCGCACTCGTCTTATTCTGGGCATTTCCTCGTGCAGAATGCGGGGAGTGGGAGGACTATCTCAACTCGCCCTACCAGGACTTTCGCTGGAACTGGCTGATAAGGGACGCACATCTCGCCTACGGGATGGGCAAATACAAAGAGGCCCTCGACATTTATCACCAGGCCATGGAAAGAGGCTGCAAAGACCCGCTTATGCTTTTTCGCATGGGTTATTGCTATCGCACTCTCCGCAAGAACAACGAGGCCGCGGACTATTTTCGCTCCTCCATGAAAGGGCTCGCGGAGGCGTATCCGAAACACAAGTACGTCTGGTACAGCCATTACTACCTCGCCGAGTTGCTCTTTGAGAAGGGATCATCTAAGCAAGCCAAGAAGGAGCTTGACGAGGCGATAAAGCGCAATCCGAAGTTCGGTCAGGCTTTTCTCCTCTACGGAAACGTCCACTATCATCTGGGCGAGCACGAGCAGGCCGCCGAGAAATACCTGCGGGCTTACCAGATTAATCCAAAGTCGGCTCAAGCTCTGGTTAACCTCGGCGCCTCTTACAGCGCGGTAGGCAAATTCGACGAGGCGCTGCGGGCATATTCAGAGGCAAGAACCCTTTCACCGCACGACGTGAAAATCTCCCTGGCGGTGGCGGGTGCCTACTCGAAAATGAAGAAGCCACGCGAGGCGCTGGCGGAGTACGAGAGCGCCCTGAAGCTCCAGCCGGATTCCGAGAAAGCCCTGGTCGGGGCGGGCAATGCCGCATGGGAAGCTGGCGAGAACGACAAAGCTGTCGAATATTACCAGAAAGCCCTCGCTGTCAACCTGAAAAGCTACGAGGCCCTTTTAGGGCTTGGTCTCGCCATGCTGAAGGCAGAGCAGCTCGAAAAAGCCGAGGAGTATTTCAAAAAAGCACTCGAAGCGAAGCCCGATTCCAAAGAAGCCCACTACAATCTCGGCGTTCTGTATGGTTCACGCGGCGATTTCGACAACGCAATCAAGGAATACGTCCGGGCAATCGAGATTGACCCCGACGACGAGAGCTGCTACTACAGCGTCGGTGTCGTTTTCACGAAAGCCGGGCTTTACGAGCAAGCAAGAACCTACCTCAACAAAGCCATCCAGACCTTCGGAAAAGAATCGAAATGGAGCAAAGCCGACCTGAAATTGCTCGAGCTGATTGACAGAATCGAGAAGGGGAAGGAAGCTGAGATCGAGAAGGAGCTTGAGAAAACGCGGGAGGGGCGCGAACCGACGCTCGACAAGTAAGGGGCTTTGCGTTGAGGAAAGAACGAAACGCAGAGTTTCGCCCGGCTCTGGCGGGAGAGGAGAATTAGAACCTCTGCGACGTGGCATGGGCATCATGCCCATGAAGCTCTCCACGGGCGGGGCGCCCCTGCTACGATCTTGACTCTTACGGAAGCAACCGGCCGACGGGCCCAGCCCGGCTGTGGGCGGGGCTCTGGAGTTCCCTTCATCGTACAAGGTTCAATAAGGAAGGAAGAGTGTCATGAAGCATTTGTGTTTCGTGCTGTGCATGGTGGTGTTGGGGAATGCGGGCTTTTGCGCCGAGGAAGAGGAGGCTCGTATCCTGCGCCACCCTCACTATCATGATGGGAAGATTGTGTTCAGCTATCTGGGGGACTTGTGGGTTATCGGGGAAGATGGCACGGGGTTACGCCGCTTGACCGTTCACGTCGCCAGGGAGCTGTATCCGCGCTTCTCGCCGGACGGACGATGGGTTGCCTTCTCGGGGAAGCGGTTCGGAGATTACGATGTATTCGTAATTCCCACGGAAGGAGGGACGCCAAGGCGGCTGACAACCTACTCGAACAACGACCTGGTCGTCTGCTGGACGCCAGACGGGTCGGGGGTTGTCTTCTGCGGCTCGCACAGCACCGGATGGCGGTGGACTTTGTTCACGGTTTCACCAAGCGGCGGGCTGCCAAACACACTGGGCTGCGGAATCGGCTACTACGGGACTTTCTCGCCCGACGGCAAGAAGTTCGCGTTCAACCGGCGCACTTTCCGGACGTGGCGAAAACATTACCGCGGAAGCGCAAACGCCGACGTATGGATCATGGACGTGGAAGGGAAATCGTTCCGGCAGCTGACCGACTTCGAAGGGCACGACGCATGGCCGCTCTGGGCGGAAACCGGCGAGATATATTTCGCTTCCGACAGAGACGGGACCATGAATCTCTGGAAAATCCCGGCGGAAGTGGTGAATGGCCAGGAAGGAGAGCCTTTGCAGGTTACGTTTCACAAGGGGGCAGGGGTTAAGTATCCCTCCATCTCCAATGATGGAAAGGTGATCGTCTATGAGTGCGACTTCGGGTTGTGGAAGTTGAAAGTGGGGGAGGCACAGCCCCAGGAAATCGCCCTTCGTTTCACCTCCGATAGCAAAGACAATCCGGTCAGCTTCCCGCGATATAGCGGAGCAGCGGACCAGTTTGACGTCTCGCCCGACGGGAAGCGGGTTGTCGTCTCAGTCCACGGTGAGATATTCACGGTTCCGGTTGAGAAAGGAGACACAGTCCGCCTCACGGAGTCTTTCTACCGCGACCGATATCCAGTCTATTCCCCCGACGGGAAGAAGGTTGCGTTCATCTCCGACGAGACCGGGGAGGACAGGATTTACGTCGTTCCTTGCGAGGGCGGCGAGCCGCAGCTCATTTACCCGGAAGAGTCCATGACCTACAGTTACATTTGGTCGGGTCGGTTTAACGTTCTCTGGGCGCCCGACGGGAAGAAGTTTGCCTACTGCGGCGCTCGCGGACTCTTCTTATACGACCTCGAGGATAAGAGTGCCCGCCTCCTTGCGTCCGGAGAGCACGGCGTTATAAAAGACCCGACATGGTCGCCAGACAGCGGATGGATTGCCTACGTCAAGAACCGCGTCACCTACCGGGACGACATGTACGTCGTGAGTGTGGAGGATGGAAAAGAATATCTTCTGACGGAGGACCCTCTCGATGATGTCAGTCCGATATTCACGCCGGACGGGAAGAAAATCGTTTTCGGCTCCAACCGCGATGGCAATGGGCAGGTCTATGTCCTTCCGTTGACAAAGGAGCAATACGATCCCCTGGACCCTGTCGAGAGGGAAGAAGCGAAAAAGAAGGAAGCTGAGGATAAGAAAAAAGAGGAGGAAAAGAAAAAAGAAGAAAAGACGCAAAAAAAGGAGGGCGAAACCGAGCAGAAGACAGAGGAAAAAGGAGAAGAAGCGAAGGAGAAAAAAGAAGAGGAGAAAAAGGAAGCGGAAAAGAAACCTCCCAAGGTAGAGATAGACTCCGATAATCTGAAGCGCCGGATTCGTCAGGTAACGAAGGTTGCCGGGGAGGGGATTCCGGGCTTGCTGATCACTCCTGACAGCGAGAGGGCTATTTTCCGCGTCAAGGAACAGAGAGGGGCAGCGACGGTCACAGTCCTGTATTCCGTCAAACTCGACGGGGAGGACTTGAAGGAAATAACTACTGGAGATATACAGGACATGCGCCTGGCGGACAACGGAAGCAAGATTTTCTTCCGCGAGGGGAACGCAGTCTTCTGGATTCCCGTGGCAGGCGGCCAGAAGAAAAGGATTGACTTCAGCGTCGTGGTGAAGATTGACCGGGATAAGGAGCTGGCGCAGATGTTTGATGAAGCGTGGCGGGCCATGCGCGACGGCTTCTACGACCCGAAAATGCACGGCTATGACTGGAATACCATCCGGGCGCGATACTTGACTTTTCTGCCGCAGGTTGTTGACAACGAGGAGGTGGCAGACCTCGTCAACGAGATGATCGGCGAAATCAACGCCTCCCATACAGGCGCCTTCGCGGCGAGCGGGGCTTCCGATTACCAGACACGCCGGCTGGGAATCGAGCTATGGCCCGACGAGGAGGCCGGGAGATACAGGGTCAGCCATATTTACAAGGAGGGACCAGCCGATAAAGACTACGTCAAGCTCAAGGTTCTCGATTACGTCCTCGCCATTGACGGTAAAGAACTCAAAGCGGGGGATGATTTCCACAGCATCCTGGGTTATCCGTTGAACGAGAAGGTTGTCCTGACGGTGAACGACAAGCCCTCCTTGGACGGTTCGAGGAAGGTCCGTTTGAAGCACATAAGTCCTATGGAACAGTGGGAGCTTTGGTATGAAGAATGGGTGAGGACACGTCGAGAGAAAGTGGAAAGAGCGAGCGATGGCAGGATTGGCTACGTGCACATCCGGGCGATGAACACCGAGTGCCTCGAACGCTTCAAGAAGGAGCTTGTGGAAAACTACACCAAGGAGGCGCTGGTCATAGACGTCCGGTGGAATGGAGGAGGCAATATTGACCAGGAGCTCCTGGACATGCTCGAAAGAAAGCCCTATCAATGGTGGGGGCCGCGGGCTTTTGGCGGGAAAACCAGGCGTCCTCACGAGGGATTCTATGGGCCGAAGGCAGTCCTCATAAATGAGGATTCGGGAAGCAACGCGGAGATGTTTCCGGATGGATTCCGGCGTCTTGGCCTTGGGAAGTTGCTCGGGACAAAAACGCAGGGGGCCGTCATCGGGACGGCCTCCTATCAGCTAATGGATGGGAGCGTCATCCGGATGCCGAGCGTCGGCGTTTATACGGCGACCGGCGAGGTCATGGAAAACTACGGTGTCGCCCCGGACATCGCCGTCGAGAATACCCCGGAAGATGACCTCGCTGACCGAGACCGCCAACTCGAGACAGCGGTTAACGAGCTCCTGAAGGAGATCGGCGAGAAAAAGGCCGAGGAGGCGGCCGAGACTAAAGCTGAATAGGAGAGGAGGGGCCGATAGAGTTTCCAGGGGCTGGCGGGAGGTTCCGCCCGATTGCGGCAAGTGCCTTGTCAGATGGATTCTATTCTGGAATTTGACGCTGCCCGGGAGGCTGAGATTATCGAGCGGGGTATCCGTGACCTTGTTGATAGTCATTCGGCCAGGGGTGCACTTGTCGGTCTCAGCGGCGGGATGGACAGCGCCGTCGTCGCGGCACTGGCGGCTCGTGCGCTCGGCAAGGACCTGGTTCACGTTTCCTACTTGTACGATCGGGACAGCGAAAAGGCGTCGGAACGTAGGGCGCGTCTTGTCGCCGATTGGCTCGGATTGAACCTGGAAATTCTGGACATCGAGCCTCTGATGCGCCAGAAAAGGCTCTACTCCCCCTTGATTATGCGCGCGACCGCCTTGTGCGGTTCCTTGAATCGCCGTCTTGAGATTTTGTATCGCAAGGGATTCGGGGAATCGAGCTTTATGTCCGCATTGCGCATGGGGAGCAGCGAGTTTGAACCCCAAAGGCTCGGGAGCTTCCTGTACAGCAACACGATTCGACACGTCGAAGCGGCATTCAACGCAAGGCATGTCTGTCGGCGCCGGATTCTCGAGAAACGCGCGAGGTCCCAAAACTGGCTTCTCTTAGGAGCTGCCAACCGTTCGGAGTGGCTTGTCGGTTGGTTCGTCAAAGGCGGCATAGACGACCTTCCATTATCACCAATAAAGGGATTATATAAAACCCAGGTGCGGAAGCTTGCGGCTCACCTGGGGATACCCCACGAGGTGCGAGACCAGGTTCCGTCTCCGGATATGATGAAAGGAATCAGCGACGAGTTCGCCTTGGGCATCACTTACGGCAGAATAGACATTGTCCTGGCGGGGGTGGAACACAGCCTTTCGGATGAGGAAATAACAAAAGCTGGCGTCACAAGAGAGGAAATTTCCCTCGTGCGCGAGATGAACCGTCTGTCGAGGTGGAAACGGGAACCTGAGGACGTTGATGCGCCCCGGACGCGATGATGTGGATTCCCAGCGTGCGTCTATATGACTCGTGGGGCTTCCAGTGCGCCCCAGTTCTGAGACTTGCTTTGGATGCCACGCCGATCTCCCTATGGTTGGGAGGCAGAACCGAGGCGACAGACTGTACCAATGATAAAGATAGACCCCGGAAAGCCTAAACCAGAAGAACTTCGGCTCGTTCAAAAGATGACCAGATTGAGGTTTGCGGCTTATCCGGTCCCGTCTACGGTTTTCTTCTCGCCCCTCGCTTCACCCAGATTGTCTCAGGCGGAGAGCCGCGGGACACAGGCGGTCTCAGGCCGCTTATCCTGCCGTCTTCGATAACACCCCTGAGCACCCCGTATTCCCCGGGGGGAAGACCGATTTCCCCGGCCGTCAGCGCCACTGTGATTATGTTGTCCATGATCAGCACGTTCGTCCCGTCCTCGGTGGCGATTCTCCATTTCCCATTCAGGGTGCGGGACCATGAGAAAATGGGATGGACACCCCGAGGCTTGAACTCTTCCTTCAGGTAGAATGTGCCGTCTTTCCTGAGTTCCAGGTACTCCCCGGGATTAGCAACATTGACATACAGGCCGCAGGGGTCTTCGGGCTTTCCTTCGCCGGGCGCTTCGGCGTCCGGCTGTAACATGACCCCGCTGCGCTCATTGCACCCCAGAATTATCGCCGAAATCGCCCCCAGGAAAAGCGTTAGCTTTTTCATCTCCCTCGCCTCCTTCTTTATTGCAGGCTGGCGTAACGAAGCGAACCTTCCCTGTCGGGCCCCCAGTTGCCAGCAACGCCGCGTCCCCTTCGCCTACAGCGCATCAGACAACCGCGCCTCTATAATTATACACGGCGGCGGCCGTAATCAAAAGAGGTATGCGACCGTCAAGCCAATGTTATACGGCGTGTCAGGCAGACAGGAATGGCAAGACGCAACGTCCTTCGATATTTCCACCGCTCCCGACCCAAGGGACAATAGCCCAGAAAGGTAACGCCTCCCAACGATGCGATCAACCATCCCCCGCGGAACAACGCGCCACGAGCTTGCCCTTCACCTATTCCGAAGGAGGCTCTGCCTTTATTCCCCGGATGCGAATGTCGTCGAAATCCCCCGTGTCATCGAATGAGCCAACGCCCAGCCTCCCCCATGTGAATGTCTTATCCGTGGCCGTCATGACCGGCTTTTTCATATCGTCGAAGAAAACCTCGATCTTTCCGCTCGTTACGTCGCGCACGATCCGGGCGATGTGATACTCCTCGTCCCATTTGGTGCCGCTGGTTCTGGTCTCTGCAATGGATTCCCGCGGTTTGCCGTTGACGATGAAGATCGAGTTGGCATTGGCATCCGCCTTGGAGCCGAAGTGCACGTAATAGAAGTGGGAGGCGTCCTGATAGCCGAAAAATAGGCAGAGGTCTCTGTGCCCGTACTCGGGCTCCGTGGACTTCATCTTCACATCCAGAACGAAATCCGAAACCGTCAGCTTTTTGATGAGCGAGAAGTTGTTTGGCGAGCGAACCGGCGGAGAGTACTCGCAGTCCTTGAAGAGCGAATAGACATGATTATCCCCTTCGGCGACGACCTTCCATGCGTTTGTGTCGCTCGGCTGCCATCGCTCCGCCTCCCCTTTCTCAAAAGTCTCCTCGAAAACGAGTGGCATTTCCTTCACTCTTTCCGGCTGCTCCTCTGCCATCGAAAGCGCGAAACACACAGCGCCCGCAATAGCTACAATGCTTGAGATCGAAAAGCGTTTGTTCATTGCTCTTCCCTCCGCGGTTGATCGCCTTTGCAGTTCTAAGTCACGTGACCGATTCCTCTCCAATTCTCGCCATCAGAAGCCACGAGTCAAGGGCAAAACCCCGATGGGTGTGGCCGCATAATCGTGGCAGGGAGGAAAGCGCCCCGGCAGGTTGGACGCCGCCACGAGGTCAGGAGGCCCCCCGGGTCCAGCGGCGATCAGCTGTACCGCCGGCATCCTGTCGCGCCTACGGCGGGAGGGCATCTTGGCCCGGCTGCTGAGGACCGGACGGACTCACGACAGCTCCCGACACGCCCGCGTTATCCCTTGCGATCAGCCACTCAAACACAGCCGCACCCGCCGCGCGGTTTACCGGGTCGGCTCCATGCCCTTGTTAGGCGGCCGACCACACCTGCTCAAGGAAGGCGCTGACGCCATTTGTCTGGATCGCGAGAGGTGTGAAATACACCATAGACGGTCACCGTGCCTTCTGCATACTCGTAGAAGACCCCATATGGAAAGCGGCGCACTAACCCCCGGCGATAGTTCTCGTGGACGACAGCGTGCATCTCGGGCGTGCGGCGGATTGCTTCAACACACGCATCGATGCAGCTCAACAACTCTTCGCCCAAGCCGGTCCGCCGACCCTCGTACCAGGCGTAAGCCTCTGCAATGTCTTGCTCGGTCTCCGACGCAATGATCAACTCAGCGGCCATAGCGACTCCTGATCCTTCGCTTGACTTCTTCCCACGTGAGTCCGCAGCCCCGGTTATTGATCAGGTTGGCCTTTCTCCGCGCCAGCTCTTCTTTTTGCCACTCATGGACGGGTACCGCTTCGGGAGTGGCCGCAAGGTCATCCCATAAGTCTTCCACGAGCTGGAGCTTCTCCGACGCGCTCAGGTCAAAAATCGAGGTACTTGTTGCGTTCATCTGAAACCCTCCTGCAATTGCGTTCAAGCACGATGAAGCACCCTCCCGCCTAACGACAAAGCTCAGCGGCGGCGCCGTCCGCCACTGCCGGTCCATCAAGGAACATAACCATGTTGGCCGTGTGCATGAGGCAGACACCTCGCGATGCTTTCTGTCAAGGGGTTCTTCTCGGTTGCTTCTCCAGCTTCCTTTTTGCCATCCGGTCCCGTTTGCTTATCTTCTGTTTCCGACTCTTCTCCTTATCCCTCTTGCCTTTGTCTCCCATTGCCCACCTCCTTTTGCCTCTGAAGACTTGCCCGGTGAACTTCACTGCGTTTGTCTCCCCTGGTTGAGGACGGACTCAAGCGTTTCCCTAAATCGATTTTCGTCTTCGTTGTTATAGAACGGGACGCCAATCAGGCGATACTTCTTATGTTCAAACGTGAGCGGCTTGCCGCCAAACACGGCGGCAATTTCTTTGAGGAATGTCTCCTTCCAGCGGTCATGCTCTTTGAGGTGTCTCCCTTTTGGCTCAATGAAAAGTTGGTAAATGAGCAACCTGCCGCTTTTCTCGCGCAGGAACAATACAAAATCAGGTTGGAAGGCTTGACCATCATTGAAGTTATAGATAGCAAAATGCCCTTCATTGCGTAGGAGATAGATTTCCTGGTATTGCGTTTGCAGTTTTTGCATTTGCCTGTCCAGCATACGCACAAAGGCTTTTTCTTCGCCTGTACCGCAGATGGTGTTGAAGGCGAACCAATGCTTGGCAGAGACGAAATGCTCAAACTGTGCGTCGGCTGCAGCGCGAGGGTTCTTGGCGTCAAATTTCAGCACCTTGTCTTTGAAGACTTCACGCACCCAATCGCGCCTGAAGTCTGGCGTGCCTTCGTAATCGGTGACGTTAGCACGAATTTCTGATTCGATTTGACTCAGCAAGCCCAACATGGCGGCGAGTTTTTCAACGCGGTTGTCGTCCAACCCGTACACATTGCCCTGAAAGGTGATTTCCAATCCGCCAAGATAATCTTCAGAAGCGATAAAGTCACGCATGGAGGCCAGATGGGGAAAATAGCGTTTGAGCGTTGCAAAGGTGAAAAACGGACTGCGGGCAACGGCAGATTGCACAATGTTGCGCTCGATCTCTCGCACCTTCACGTCCTGACGCGCTTCGTCTTTCACGACTGCGCCATTTTTTCCGTTTTCGAGCGCGGCGGTGGCGCCGCCGTGACCTGTGGCGATAAAGTGGGTGTAGTTTCGCTTCTTCACGCCCAAATCGGCAAAGGAGCGGATCCGCTGATAATCTTTGGGACGGCGGTCGTTGAGCCAGACAATCCCATACTTGTAAAACTGCGTTTTCTTGAACGACTCCTTCAGTTTGAGTTCGCGGGTCACTTCGCCTTCGTCCATCATGCCCTGCTCAATGAGCGCCTGACGAATTTCGGCAATGTAGCGCGAGTCGTTGATGCTGTGATAATGCAGTTCTTCCAGCACGCGCAGTTCCTGTTCGAGGTCGCCGTCGAATTTGCGGCGGAATCGGTCATTACTTGCTGGTAGAACGAACGGGAAATAACGCGCCCCGCGCCCGATAAGTTGCGCTTCTGACATCGTGGTTGCGCCGATTTTTGCCCTGCCCGTATCACGCGCTTCGTAACAGCGAACAATATCGAACAGGTTCAGCACGTCCCAGCCTTCGTTGAGTTTCTGCACGGCGAAGACGGCGCGAACGCGATTGGTTTTATCTTCCAGCGTATTGACGAGAATTTGATAGTTCTCTTTTTCTTTCTCATCGTTCACCGACAGACAAAAATCGGGGTGAAATCCCCGCTTCAGTCGTTCGACCAGTTGCTCGTCTCTGATGCGGTGTTCGTCAAAGAATCGAAATGCGCGTTGCACAAGCGGGATGTTGGATTTGCGAATGCTGGCGATGTGCTTTGGCGTAAGACCGTCAATGAGTTTGTGAAATTCGGCTTTGTTTTCCTGCGATTGCGCGATGGTGCGCTGGGCTTTGAACAAAATCACGGGCTTGAGATTCATGCGGTATTTCGCCGCCACTTCCTGCTTGTACTGGTTGAGAATCAGGGCTTGCAGGATGCGCTCGCGCTGGTCAAAATCTGATTGAACGATAACGACATCCTTTGAAAAACGGTCGTTGCGGAATTGGAGCAGGTCGTAGCGAATGATGACCTTATTGCGGTATTTCTCCACCATCGCGGGCGTGGCGTAATCGTGGGTGGCCGTGAATTCCAACAGAAGGTTGTCTTCGTTCTGGATCAAGATGCGCTCGACGGTGTTCTCCCAACTCTCGAACATCTCCATATCGGATTTGGTCTTGACGTTGATGTGATGCGCTTCATCCGCAATCAGCACTACCCTGTGCTTGCGGAAGTCTTCAAAGGTGATGGCATTTTCCTTTTCAGTCGTAAGGTCGGAGTGGAGTTTTTGAATCGTGGTAAAGCAGATGTTGATATCCAGTGGGTTGACCGCTTCAAAGTTCTCCACTGGCGAAACGCGCACGCGCCGATTGCCAATGTGAATGTCCTGATTAAACAGGTATTTGATGCTCGCGGGGTTAAGAAAGTTGTCTCTCGTCTTTTCGATGATGTTGGTGGAATTGACGAAGAACAGGAAGTTGCGATAGCCCTGCTCGTAGAGATACAGGATCAGCCCCGCCATGATGAGCGTCTTGCCGCTCCCCGTTGCCATATTGAAAAGCAAGTGCAAGGGATACGCTTTGTTGGGAAAGTCGTTTTTGTAGCAATGGAAAAAGCGCGCAAAGGCTTCCACCTGGTAGCCGCGTAATTCGTATTTAGGGTTCAGGTTTTGAGCGACACTATCAGGGACTTCCTTTTTCAGGAAGCCCATGCTGGATGCGGCCTCAAGGCGTTCACACAGAAACCGCTCAGCCATTGTACGCTTCTCCGTAGAATGCCCTGTTCAAGGCTTTATCTTCCTTGCTCACCTTGAATTGCGCATCGTCAATCTCCGAAAGATTCACGTACAACTGATTCTTGTCGACCAGTTCCGCCAGCAGGCGTTTTTGCTTTTCAAGTCCGTTTTCGCCCTTGCCGAGTTCTTCAAAATCATGGATTGCTTCGTCAGGCATTTCTGGGTTGACGTACCAATTCAGGAATGAACCTTCCGCCATCTCGCGCCAGATTCGCACCAGTTCTTCGCTGGACTGCGCCGCCTGAATGCGCTCCATGAAGGCTTCGTTGTACTTCATCAGTTCGCAGTAGATGAAATCGCCGCTCTTGTTTTCAGCTATGACCTTCCTAACGCGCTCAACCGTGACGGTTTGCACGTAGTCCATTTGCTCGCACAAGATGAATTGTCTCCTGCCCTTGTCTTCCTTGTTCAGCTCAATTATGGCGTGTGCGGTTGTCCCAGATCCGGCAAAGAAATCCAGAACAAGGTCATCCCCCCCCCCGTTCTGTGAGAATATCAATGATGTCCTTTATTGTGTATATAGACTTGGGGTAACTAAATACCTTCTCGCCCTTGAACATTCCCTTGAGAAGCATTGTCCCATTTGCTGACGCATCGTACTTGGAATGGGTCCAAATGGTCTTGGGTTTTCGCCCCTCCTTGATTCTGTCCTTCATATACACAACCCACTTGCCGTTTGACTTTTTGCACACCATGTCACCTCGTTCCACCGCTTCCAAAAATGAAGGCTTCGTCTGTCTCCAGACACGTTTTTTTCCAAGTTTGTCGATGGGCAAGATTTCTACAAATCCCTCTTTATTCTCAAGCGAAAAGCCCTTCGTCTTTTCATTGTAATAAATCGGATAGTATGAATTGGGTCTCTCGGCAGGGGTTGATGTGCCTCCGCTTCTCCTAAATGGCAACAAGCGGTACTCCCCCATCTCATCTTTCATGTCAAAATCCCGAGCCTGTTCCTTTGTCAGCCTGACAAAATTGACTGACACATTATCAATGTCCTTGGCGTAGAATAGCGCGTATTCGTGGCACGTAGCGAAGTGCGTATTAGTGGTTCGTCCTCGAGGGTTACTTTGAACGACTATGGTTCCCACGTAATTCTCTCTACCGAAAAGTTCATCACAGATCAACTTAAGATGGGCATACTCATAGTCGTCAATTGCCACTGCTATTACTCCGTCTTCACTTAGCAAATCATTTGCTATCTCAAGTCGATTCTTCATAAACGTCAGCCATGTTGAGTGATTGAAGGTATTGTTATATCCAAATGTGCTGGCATCGCCTGGCGTGTTATACGGCGGGTCAATGTAAATCAGCTTCACCTGCTCGCGAAACTGTGTTTTGAGACTGTGCAAGGCAAGCAGGTTGTTACCCCTGATAATCAGATTTTCGCGTATCACGCCGTTCTCACCGCGCTTGAAGTCTGTAACCTTCTCTCTGCCTTTTGGTGTGTAGCGCGTGAAGTTCGTCAGCACCTTCGGGTCAAGCAGGCGGCTGATTTCATCCTGCGCCAGCACCTCATTGAAGAAAATCTCCTTGCGTTTTTCTTCTTCCCGCGTCTGCCCGCCTTCCAGCACCGTGTCTTTGTAGGGCCACACCAGTGCCACATCGCCGCGCTCACGCATGTATTTATCGCCAATCGTCAAGCCAATTCGGTTGCGAAAGCGGGTATATGAATTGTCCAGAAAAGTCTTTTGCGAGATGTAGTCAATGAAGGCGTTGAGGTCGAAAATCCAATGCCCTTCGATTTCGTCAAAGAACTTGGCTTTGATTTCCTTGTCTGAGAGGAGTAACTTCACAAGGTCGCGGTCAATCTTCCAGGCGCGGTCTTGCACAGCGGCAAGGACCAGTTCGCCTTCGTCATCCACGAAGCGCCGGTCGGTTTTGAGCAGGTCAATGAGCTTGGCGTGGAAGGACATGATTTACTCCTAAGTTAGGTGAAACGGCTGGGGACGCTGGCGGCCTTTGCATTTAATATATTCCGCTTCGTGCTGGCGTCTGGATTTCTTGTTCGATGCCAGCAGGTTGAGCGGTTTGGCGGGCTGTCCCTGCGCACGACAGTCGCCTCTCATCTCGAAAGGCAGTTGGCAACCGCCATTCTCGCTCGGCCATTCCTAAGCCCGCACAACCCTTGACTGTTTGTTCCGAAATCGCTACGTCGTTTGATCCGCCTATGATTATGCCGAAATCTGGAGCGATGTCAAGCCCGATCACCTGCTCGCGGCCAGGAGAAGAGGCTTCTCGCAAAGGCGCGAAGACGCGAAGAGGGCTGGAAATCGGATAGAGAACATCCTTGGCGTCTTAGCGTCCCGGCGAGACAATACCTGATTCGAACAAGTGCACCGCGGCTCAGGACCCCACCCACAACCTCTCCGCCTGGTCCCCCAGACCCCTAAACGCGAGCCTGCCTCGATACTCCTTCAGCGGACGATTACATGAAGCACGGTGGCATCGAGGCGGACGTAAACAATCCGGTCGTATCCTCTCTGGCGAACGACCCGTGAGTCCGCGACGAAGTCGAACGGCTCGCCCTTCTTGAGGCAGGCAAGGGCCTCTCTGACGGCTGCCCTCACGACGTCCCCATAGGGGACACCCGCTTCGTTCAGCCTGTCCAGGCCGAATTCGTTCGATGCCCAGAGCGGGCCGAAATCTATAACGTATCCGTGCGGAAGAACGATAGCCACCTTCGCCGCGTCCCGCAGCTCCTTTCTGCTTTTTCGGGGATGGGCTTTCTGATGCGATCTCAGGTCCCGGGTCAGCTCCAGCTGCTCACGATAGGGCATATGGTGCCCATGATCCGAAGTCCAGTACCAGATATATCTCGCGCCCATGTCGTACGCGAGCGTCACCGCCAGGGGCGAAATTGCAGGGTCCGCCTGGCCGTAAATGCTCATGCCCCAGTCCTTCTCCCACGCTCTCGCCGCCCCTCGTAGAAGCGCATAGTAGAGAAGGAGCATCTCTTTCTCGCCGAGCGACTCCGCCTCGACCCCGATCTTTTTCAGACTGGCCCGGAAAGAATCGAGACGGTATCGCCCCTCGTGGATTATCCCGCTCGCCACGCCGGACGCCAGTTGGTAGAAGGACGTCTGAATCATTGTCTCCCAGATTGGAACGTCAGGCTCGCGGATTTCCATCGAACCCAGATTGAATCCGCCACTCCGAAGCGCTCCCTCCAGCCGGAGCGAGCTGTAAGAATCCTCCCTCCCCGTCAGCGTCCGCGAGACCCGCAGGCGCAACAGCTCCGCCAGATCGGCCGGCCGCTTTGCCCCTTTCTTCGCGTCCTCGTCGCCATAAATGTAAACGCCCGGCTCGTCAACAAACTGCACCGCTCCCATGTAATTGCTTCGATAGAGGATCTCGGGGAATCGAGCGTTCTTCAAATCCCCCTGCTCGTAGAAGACCGGTCGCCGGCGAATCCACTCCGCCTGCTCCGGGTCAACCGTGAAGTAGTTTGTCCCCGCTTCCACCATCTCATCGTATTCCTCCTTCGTGAACCGGCGGTACGGGTAATCTTCATCGCCGTTGATTCGATGGTCGAGCGTGTCTCGGAAATTCCGTCCGGTGCCCATGAGCAGTCCGGGGTCCAGCTCCAAAGCCACCGGCTCCGCGATAGAAGGAAACTCCCCTTCTTCTGACCATTCCCACACAGCTAACATCTGACCCAGAAGAACGCCCTGAGCTGCGAAGGCGCTCGCTGGCAGCGACGCCCCCACCGAGACAGGAAACACGTACGGCGCTGACCCGCCTTGCGGCAGAAGAGTTTCTCCGGTCTCAGCATTGACATACTCGAGCGGAGTTTCTTCTCCCTCCTGAAGAATGTATCTCGCTACATCCCCGACTCTTATGCTCTGACCGGAGGTGACCATCGGAGCAGCCTTGCTCAGCACCCTGATCGAGAACGAGCCTCCGGCCGATTTCTCACACTCCATCTGCCACCAGCGATATGCTTTCCCATCTCGGACTTCTGTCGGCCCGAGCCTGAGCGTCACTGTCTCCAGTGGCGGCTTCTCTCCGCGGTAGGTGTACGTCGAGAGCATCCTGTACTTTGCCCACGCGCCGGGCTTCACGTCCGCTCTTGCCGCCGAGAAGAAAACCACACACACTAACCAGACTGCAATGGATGCCAGAAGACGTTTGAGCCAGTCGGACTCACACAACGAACGCAATTGGCGTCGCACCCTTCTGGAGTGAATCGAAGAACACGCTTTCAGGTCCATAACGCCCTTCCTTCATTCCGTGGTGAGGATTTTCTTTTCGTAGACAAGGCCGATCTTGCAGCGGCAATTGTTTATTCTCATTCTACAGCGGCCGGGGCGGTTTAGAACCTAATTTTTATTCGCGGCTCTCGGCGGAAAAATCTGTTTGCCGGTCGGGCTGAATTGCGCGTAACAAGAACTATCGCATGTTCTCTCCCTGTGAATCGGGTCAGGTCGAGTAGCTGGCTGACGCAGAGCTTGAATTTGCGATGAGATGGGGTTAGGCTTAGCTCGATTTCCCGGAGAAGTGGGCGCAGTTCGAGGGCATTTCCATGACCTCCTGCCATGACAAGAAAAAAGTGCTCAGCATTGGTCAGTTTGTCGTTGATGTCGTCGTTAAACCGGTGGAGCGGTATCCTGCCCCGGACGTGGCAGACATCGTGGAGTTCATCCACCTCGACACCGGCGGCTGCTCGCTGAACGCCGCGGGCGTTCTCCACAAGCTCGGCGTGCCGGTTCGCCTGGCGGGGCTCGTCGGCGACGACAGGTTAGGGGAGTTCCTTCTGAAAGAAATCGCGCGGCACGGCTTGGAAGCGTCGGGCCTCAAGGTGCGGCGTGGGGGGACAACTTCTTCCTCAATCGTTCTTGTGCGCAGCTCAGGCGAGAGGTCATTTTTCCACTGCCCCGGCGTCACCGGGGAAATGACCCTCAATGACATTGACGAGAAAGAATTAGAATGGGCTGACATCGTCCACCTTGCGGGCACGTGCGAACTGAGTTCCCTTGACATTACGTCTCTCCTCAAGAAAGTCAAAAGCCTCGGGAAAACCGTTTCCCTCGACGTGGACTACGACCCCAGCGGAAGATGGGGGGAGCTCGTCAGGCCATGGCTTCCGCATCTTGACTATTTCCTTCCGTCCGGGAAAGAAGCTGCGGCAATAAGTGGCCGGTCGAATATCGAAGAAATCCTTCAGTTCTTCGCTGAAAGTGGTGTCAAGACGACGGTCATCAAGCTCGGAGCGGACGGATGCGTCGCCCGCTCAGCAGATGCTCGCATCGTGAGGCAGCCGGCATTCAGGGTTGAGGTGGTTGACGCCACCGGAGCGGGCGATGCGTTTGTGGGCGGGTTCCTCGCCGGGGTATGTGAGGGGCGGACGCTGGAGGAATCGCTCCGCATGGCGTGTGCGGCGGGCGCCCTCACCGTCACCGCTCTCGGCGCCAGCGCCGGGCTAAAAGACCGCCAGCAGTTTGACCGCTTTCTCATGGAACATTGGAAGTGAGCCTTTCCGACACGAAATCATTGCTCGCAGACGCCAGGTCGAAAGGATATGCGGTCGGGGCATTCACCGTCTGGGACATGGAATCGGTCCAGGCTGTGGTCGCCGCCGCTGAATCCCTCGGATTGCCCGTCATCGCACAGGTCGGCCCATGGGAAGCCGACTTCGCAGGAATGGAACTCCTCGCAGAAATCATCAAGCATGTCGCCGCACGTGCGTCTGTTCCTGTCGCGCTTCACCTCGACCACGGGGAAAGCCTCGAGCGAGCAAAGGAGGCCATCCGGTGCGGCTTCACCTCTGTGATGATTGATGCGTCACATCTCCCCTTCCATGAAAATGTCGCCCTCACGCGGGAAGTGGTAGCATTCGCCCGCTCCGCAGGAGTCAGCACCGAAGGGGAAATCGGCGTCGTGGGAGGGGGGATTCATTCCGCCGAGATTCGGGGCGGAGGGCTTCCGATGACCGACCCTGAAGAGGCGGCACGATTCCTCGCCGAGACCGGCGTTGACGCTCTCGCAGTGGCGATAGGAAATGCTCACGGCTTCTACGCTCGCACGCCGCGGCTCGATTTCGAGCGCCTCAGCCGGATTGCCGAGAAAGTTCCCGTCCCTCTCGTCCTCCACGGCGGCACGGGAATTCCCGAGGAAGCTATCCGCGAAGCCGTCAGACGCGGCATCTCAAAGATAAATATCTGCACGGAGTTTGTCGCCGCGTTCGGAAGGGCCTTCCAGGAAGTCCAGGGGCGCGCCGACTTCGCCTACAACGTTCCGAAGCTTTTCTCCTACCCGCGCCGGCTGGCAATGGAACTTGTCGCCCAGAAGATGAGACTCTTCGCCTTCCGCGGGTAACCTGCGGTGGAACTCCGGGCTGTATATTTTCCCCTCGCACTGAATTTCAGGCACACTTCCACGGTCCGAAAGGCCGCGCCGGTCGGCGTGGACGATTCGACGCGCGGGACACGAAGCCGAGGCAGAGGGTCACGGCAACTTTGGCGTGACGAGGCGATAGAAACGAGTGCGGCTGGTCGCGGCGTCCGGGTCAGCGATTTCGAGTACGCAGGCGTTGCTTTGGGCGGGGACGTCGGCTAACTTCACCCAATCGCCGTTCTCAATCGCGTCGCGGTACAGCAGCGAGTACGTTTTTCCGGCGGCGGCCGCGAAGCGCAGGACCACGGAGCCTGTGTTGAAACCAATGGAATCCACTTTGAGGAAACTCGCTGAGTCGCGCGGATGAGTGCCGCTGAGGTATTCTTGGAGATTCGTCAATCCATCGCCGTCTGGGTCGCCGGAGGAACCGTCGTCGCCGGTCGCGATAAATGGGTCGAGGCCGTTAGCCGATTCCCAATCGTCGGGCAAACCGTCGCCATCGGTATCGGCGCCGGAATTCTGCCGTCCAGGGGTCGGAGCGGCGGCATGCCAGTTGACAAGGTCGTTGCCGTACTCGCTGCCGACCAATCGCTGGAGGGAGTGGCCGCTGCCATCGGGTTCGGGCGGCCATGGGGCGGAATTAGAATAGTCCACCTGGTCCACCAGAACGTAGGGAACAAATCCCGGGTCGGGGTCGGGCGGCATTCGCGGTGCGTCGGGTTTGAAGAGGGCGATTAGCCCGCCTGAATTCTCAAGCGTGCCGATGTACGGGCCAAGAATCCTGATGCTGTCGTCGAGGCCGTATCTGAAGCGGAAGGTCCCCAGCGCCTTCGTGTTCGCAACGGGGTCGAAGCTGACAACCAGGAGGTAGCCGTCCGGGGGCAGCGTTACGCCGGTCGGGAATAGATAAGCGAGTCCGGACTCGATGCGCCAGGTGTTATTGGGGAAGTTCGGGTCGAACAGCGGCACGGCTTGAGAAGAGAGGTTTCGCAGCTCGATATATTCCTCTCTGGAACTGCCGCCGAGAGGGTTGTACATGATTTCGTTGATTACGACCGGTCCGACCCTTGGACCTGCATTGGCCTCATGCAAGCTGGGCCAAATCTGTGCCACGAAATGCTCTCTGCCCGTGCTGGTGAGGTAACGTCCGAAGGTAACGTCTTTCTCTGCCGCACCGAAAGCAAAGCCATGGAAGTAACCGGTCAGATTTCCCACCTCATCGGCGGAGAACAAGTACACTTCTTCTCCCTTGGAGCTGAGCGAAAAGCCCGTGGGACTGAGAGGGTTTGTCGGGTTGAAAGCGTCCTCGTGATAAACGAGGTATCCGCCCTCAGGGATAATCGTGTCGTCCGGAATGCGGAACTTCTTCGGATTGCCTGCGTCGTCCGTCAGGAACCAGCCGCTGATGGTGACGGGAGCATCCGTGGGGTTGTACAGTTCTATGGCATCTTTCGTTGGCGGGTCGGTATGCGTGAGCACTTCATTGACAACGACCGCGGGAATGCCGAGCGGAGGGGGATCGTCATCTCCGGGCGAGCCGCCCATGTTCGTGCTTGATCGCCAGGCGGTTTCGCTTCCCCATGTGCCGAGCGCGGCGTTCTCATTAACAATGACCAATGAAAAGCCAAAACCGTCTGTGACCGGACACCACTGGTCGCTGTAATCGAAGTCCAGAATGACCTGGCCAGTGGCATCCTCAAGGCGGAGGTTTTCGCCAGCGTTGTCGAACTGGCCGCTGTACTCCCCGGCGACGTTAGCAAGTGAGCCGTAACGTGCGGCAAACGCAGCCCGATTCCTTACCACAAGGACGCACTCGCCGGGACGCAGCGTTGTAACTTCGCTGCCAGTGAAGGAAAAAGCAACCCCGTTTGTGAACCTGACACCTGTTAGGTCAATGGTTGTCGGACCAATGTTTTTCAATTCGATGAACTCGAAGTCGTCCTTAACAAAGCCCGGATTGACCATCAGTTCGCCGGGGCTTGGGTCAAGCGGATGGTAGTTGATTTCGGTGACCACGAGATTCCCGGCCCTGGCGGGCGTGTGGATGGAGAAGTGGGCTCGCGTAGCGCCGGACCACTGGCTGGAGAGGGGCGGGTTGCTGGGGCCGGTGAGGCTGACATGGTCCGGATTGTTTGCGCGTGCCACGATGTCCGCGGTGTCAGTCAACGTGATTGGCACGGTGTACAACTGGGCAAAAGGTGAGACCCGGCCGCCGGGAAGTCGCGGATCGGAGCCGTCGAGCGTGTAATAAACCGAGCCAGCCGGAGCCGTCGTCGTCAACGTGAAGTCGGGGGTAATCTGACCGCTATAGCTGCTGAACATCGGCGGGGAGACGAATTGTGTATCCATCCACTCCGCTCTGTCTTTCAGCCATTGCTTCAGGTGGTCAACCTCACCCTGGTATCCTCCGAAACGGGGTGTCTGGCCCCACCTTTGAAGGTCGCGGACCTGGGCTTCGCGCAGCTCGTCGGCCATGCTGTCTATGACGGAGTGTATATTGGGGACACTAAACTGAGCCTTCCTGAGCTCCTGCCACCGGTCTATGTACCTCTGGAAGAAGTCAATGTCCGTGAACATCCGTGCCCACCAGGGGTAATTGAAGAAGTCTGTTCCGTCTCCTCCGCCGCGCCAGACCTTCGGGTTGGCGTCGCGGCCATCGGTTGACCCCATGGAGCGGTCGAAGTCCCAGAGAGGTCCCATTTCCAGTTTGCGGCCGCGTTTCTTGAACATGTAGCCGCTCAGGCGAAAAGCGTCCACATTGCATGCCAGAACGTTGAGGAGGTGGTGGTCAATCCACGAATCAACGTCAACGTATTTGGCGTAGCCGAGCTGCGGGTCCTTATAGTTGGGGCTGTTAAGCGCAGCGCCGAGCTGGTTGAAAAAGTTCTGAATATATCGCTCCTGAGGGTCTCTCTCGGGCCGCTCGATATCCACTTCTTTCGGGTAAACGTAGCAAAGCCCCTGCCCTGCGGCGTAAAAGCCGCTGTCGCCGGGGTCGAGCCGGTCAATTTTCAGTATGTAGCCGCCGGTTACTCCCGGTTCGCGGTCGTGCTCCGGAAAGAGTTTCTCCACGGCGACGCGGTCTTCGTCCCGAGTTATCTTCTCCATCAAGGCATAAACGCCGAAATAGTCCGCTTGAGATAAGGCGCCGCCGTTGGTATTGAGGAATAGCTCCACAAACCTGGTCCGCACCGCATAGCGGCCGATTTGGTTACTCAGCTCGTATATGAGGGGGTCTCGCATGAGTGCCCGGTCGAAGTAGTAAAAACTCAAGAGGACCCAGTCGGATTCCGGTGGCATTCCGAGAGGGGCAATGTTCTTGTCGTCGTCGGCCTCGTTCCAGGCCTCCACCTTCAGAGATGGCTTGGCCTGGCCCTGAGTGCTGGAGCCGCGAATCTCGATTCCGGCGCGGGTCGCAATGGAAGGCTGGATAACAAGAGAAGAGCGTCCGTTCGGCTGCTCGAATATGGCCATGAAGGCGGGCTGAAATGAACTTTCAGGAATCCACCCCCGTCCAAAATTGTCGAGCACCAGCAGGGGCAGGTTGGAGGTGAACTTGACGACGTCCGAGCTGAGGGCGATGTAAGTCTCGCTGACGACTGGTCCGACGGCCGACCCCGGCTCGAAAATTCTCGCTCGCAACTGGGTCGTGGTGGTGATGATAATGGGAGCGGTGTAGAGCAGCGATGACTCGTTAGGAACCCTGCCGTCCAAAGTGTAGCGGATCTCGGCGCTGGCGGATGCTTCGTCAGGAAGGGTTAGCTCCACTGAAAAGGGGGAGACAAATGTGCAGCTCGGTTTTGAGACTCGCACTGCGCCGGCAACGCCCGGAAAGGCGGGTCCGTTCGGTGCCCCCGGCGTCGGCGACTGGAAAAAGCCAGGCACCTCAGGGGCTTCCGGCGGGAGGGTCGCCACCAACTGTGGCCGCAGCAGGAGGTCAGAGCTGTTGAGGCGGTCGTTGAGTCCATGGAAAGCCAGAACGTTTTGGCCGATGCGAAGCAAGTCCCTGGCAGACGAAATGTCAATGTCTATGAAAGAAAGCGCGTCGGAATCCAGGCGATTCTCCAGGGCGCGGGAATTCCATGTGAGGGTGTCAGGGGCGTTTTCCTGCACGATCGGATTTCCGTTGAGATAGGCGGCCATTCCATCCTCGTATTGCAGCCGAAGTATCAACGAGTCAATTTCGGGGAGGCTGGTAATCTCGAAAGGGATGCGGATGTAGACGCTCTCGTTGACGTACATCATCGCGGCCACGTCGAGGCCTATCAGCCCCGGATAGTCGTAGCCGACGCCGGTTGTTCCGCTCAACCAGGAGGAGTCGTCGAACCCAACTTCTGTCCAGGTTAGGCCAAGCTCGTCGTTGGCCGGAATAAAGGCGCGTGCGGGTGCCCCAAGTGGAACAAGTATAAGCTCGGTCACGCCCAGGCGGCCTAAGCCGTAGGAGACGTCCGGTTTTTGCTTCGGATATGTCGGAGCGAACTCCGAAACGATGGTTTCTCCCGGTCCCACTAAAGCGAGGTACTCCCCGTCGGCATTCAACCTGAAGTTCGTGTGAAGAGGTGCGCCGAGGGCAGCGCGGTCTTTCCCTGAAGCGAAGACCACCATGTAGGCGTTGGGAAAGAACTTCATGCTCGGGAAACGCCATTTTGTCAGTTCGTCAGGCGTGTCGGTAAGATACCAGTCCCGGAGGTCCACCGTGGACTTGGTGTCATTGTGAATTTCAATCCAGTCCGAGCGGTCATCATCGTCGTCAATGAGCGTTTGCTCGTTGATCGCCATGAACTCGGTTATTTCAAGCGTCCCGGCGGCTGCAACGGAGGAAGAAATGACCGCGATGGATAATAGAACCAGAAAGGGAGCCACCAACGAGCGAAGTGTCTGCAAACCGGCAAAGCATTCCGGCGCCCGGGGGGCACCGAGCTTTCTGAGAGAGGAGATAGTCGCCGTTCTCTTGACCATTGTCAGGCCCGACACTCCATATGGCAGAACGAGAATACAATATCATTTCCTTCAGAGGTGGTCAATGCTCTTGCGGAAACGGGTCTGGCTGCGATTGGGTGGCATAGGAGTATGCCGCTCCTTCAGAGCTGCGATGGTTTATGTGCAGGCGCCCCTGGGCGTTGCCCAGGGCTATGGTCTCGCGCCCCTTCGGGGCTTATGGGTCGAGACGCCAAGCCCCACCCCCCGCGGGAACGCGGGGGGCACAGAATAGCCCAGGGCGAAGCCCTGGGAGAGCCGGTAAGGGCGCCATAGGGCCGAGCCGGGCGCAAGCACGAAGCCCACGCCACCCAAATACAGCCACACCTGCGGAGACGACAGGCGTGACCACGTTTTCGCGGCGGGGCGCCGAATGTCTTGAAAGCAATTGTTCCATTTCCTGCAATTATGGGCAATTTATGCTCAAAAAGTGCCTGATTTTTCCTCTCAATCCCTTGCGGGAGAATGGCAAAGGTTTTTGCGTTAAACGCAAAAATGCCCGATTTTTCCAGTAAATTCCAGTATTTTCTCGACGAGAGGGGATACTGGAATGCCCCTTTTGTCAAGCGCCTGCCGAAATCAGGCATCCGGGAGAAGGGAAGCCGTTTTTCATCTTCTGGGAGGATTATAGCAGGATTTCTGCCATTTGTCAAGAATCCAGTGCTGAGACTGGTGCTGCGTTCGAGAGGCGTGCGGGAAGGGATGCCATCGCGGCTTTTATCTCTGGAGGGGAGCCAAGGGCGTAGTTCAGGTGAACCCGGGTCGAGATGACGTATGGCTGGGGTGTTGGGGGCTGTCACGCGGGCATTCTGCCCGCGGTGTCGAGGGGAAGACGACCTGCGTTCGCGTGCCGCCCCCTGCGGGGGCTCTGTTTAGTCTGCGGCCCTTCCTGTTCCCACGTGCTGACGCACGTGGCTACGGTCTTTCATCCCCTGCGGGGATTCCGGCGAGACGCCCTGGCGGGGCGGCGTTGGCCCTGGTAATTCTTGCCACCAGAATATAGCTATACCCGGTATCTGAGGCCAATTGACCGCGGGCTGGGTCCCCGGTTAAAATGAAGCACGCGGGGCCAGGACTAAAGTGCGATGGCGGTTCGTTGATGGCACGGCATGAGGCCGTGGTCGCGCAGCATGGAGATCGAGGATATGATTGACAGTTATAGCTTCGGTTCCGTTCGGGTCGGCGGCAGAGAATACCATTCTGACGTCGTCATCTATCCGGATAGGGTGGATGGCAGTTGGTGGAGAAAAGAGGGGCATCGCCTTTCCATCGAGGACCTCGCGGATGCCCTGGCAGCCAATCCCGAAATCCTCATCGTCGGGAAAGGAGCGTACGGCTGCATGTCTATTCCGCCAGAAACGCAAGCCCACGTCGAAGCGCTTGGAATAACGCTCCTGGCACAAAATACTAAAGAAGCGTGCGAAACACATAACGAGGTGAGCAAAACTGCCCGCGTGGTAACTTGCTTGCATCTGACCTGCTGAACCATGGAAAACGAGGGAACCCCTGGGCAAAACGGAAACTTCAAGATAGAACTGGGCCCTTGTTTCATTGCGGATGACCAGCTCGGGAAGCTGGCGCGGTGGCTGAGAATCCTGGGCTTCGACACGGTTTACTTCCGCGAGATTGACGATGCGGAACTTATCAGGAAAGCGGCCGAAGAGAAGAGAATTCTCCTGACGCGAGATACGCGAATCGCCGAAAGGCCCGGCCCAGCGAATTGCATTTTCGTGGAGAGCGACAACTGGCTTGAGCAACTCCAACAGCTCGTCGCTCAGTTGAACCTGAAGCTCACCGCTGATAATCTGTTTTCGCGCTGCCTCCTGTGCAACTCGGTGCTTCGGGGGGTCCCCAAGGCGGAAGTGAAGGACCGCGTGCCGCCCTTCGTTTTTCAGACTCAGGAAGAATTCGTCCGGTGCCCTTCGTGCGACAAAATCTACTGGCAGGGGACGCACGTCTCGCACGTCCTCGAGAAACTCAAGCCCTTTTTCCCGGGCTAAGTTTTTGAGGCCGGTGGCTCGCCTTAATGGCCGCAATCCTCTCGGCAGCTTTGTGGGCGAATTTCGTGCCGGGCAGCGATTCGACGATTCGGGAAAGCGTCCGGACGGCCATATCGCTGTCGCCAAGGCCGGTCTCGTAGATGTCGGCGATTCTGTTGAGGATGGAGACCCGCTGCGAATCCATTGCGGGGAGGACGAGCGCCTTCTCGTATTCCTCAATCGCTCTTTGGTAATCGTGCAGGTCACAAGCATAAATCTCGGCAATCTCAATTTGTATTGTTAGTTGCTCCGGTTCCTCCTCGAGAGCCCGGCGGAATTCGGCTATCGCCTCTTCAAACCGTTCTTCGACGAGGAGGCGCTTGGCCCGCGAATAATCCCCGGACACCTTTCCTTTGTTGAAAGCGAACACCTTGGACATCAGTTTCTGGGATATGGCCTCGGCTAAAGGCAAACAGATGAGCAGGCCGATAAACAAAGAAATCACGATTACGAACAGGGACCCCCAGCCAAGCTCACCGCGAAACATCGCCATGACAGCGAAGAGAACGATAACCAGTCCCAGGACAGTCCCTATCCAAATAGTTTTGAGTGTCACCTTTATGCGTGTCATCTGAGTGCCTGACTGGAGAAATTCTTGCGGTGCGAACACGGTTCGAGCGGTGCAAAGACGTCTCGACGCGAGATACCGCAGCCTATCAATCGCGATTCTTCATCTGTCCGCCGATGGCTCTTATCCTTTCCTGGGCGCGCGACGCCACTTTTGTCCCCGGCCACTTCTCCTGAATTCTCATGAGGGCGCTCGCAACGGCCTCGACGCTGCCCAGATTTGTCTCGTATATGTCGGCTATGCGGTTGAGGATGGAAGCGCCCTGCGTCTCTCCCAGCCTGAGCTCGAGGCATTTTTCCAACTCTTCAATCGCGCGACGAAAATCCTTCATTTCGCGGCTATAAATCTCTGCGATTTCGAGGCGCAGCATGACATTGTCGGGGTCTTGCTCCAATCCCCTGCGAAATTCCTCGATCGCCTCCTGAAATCTCCCCTGCGCCGCAAGGCTCTTGGCCTTCGAATACTCCCTGGAAGCCTTCCCCTTTCTCTCGCTGAACACAGACCCGACGAGCTTCTCGCTAAAAAACTTCGCTGCGGATGGAGCTATCAGGGCGGCAATCACCACCCAGTACATGGCTACCAGGGGCGGCGAGCTCGGTAACGGCCCGATGCCCGGCAGCACGGCCGCGAAATAGTAAACGATCATCCCCGCCGCAAGAATCAAACGAAGGGCCTCTCCTGCGCTCTTCATCAGAGGTTCCTGAACTCGCTGACGTTCTTTGCCCGGGAGACGGCGGTCTCGTAGGTGATGATTCCCTTGAGATAGAGCTCCTTGAGGGACTTGTCCATGGTGGTCATCCCGTATTGGGAGCCCGTGTGGATGATTGTGGGGAGCTGCTGAGTTCTATGTTCGCGTACGCAGGAGCGAACGGCATCCGTTCCCACCATTATCTCGGTGGCGACGATCCTTCCCTTTCCATCCTTGCGCGCGAGAAGCTGCTGAGCCACAATCCCCTGAATGCATCCGGCGAGCTGGATCATTATCTGCTGCTGCTGATGGGGCGGGAAGACGTCAATGATTCTGTCAACGGTCTGCGGGGCGTCGGGAGTGTGAAGGGTGCTCAGGACGAGGTGCCCCGTCTCGGCGGCGGTGACGGCAGTGGCGATGGTCTCTAAGTCGCGCATCTCGCCAATTAGAATGACGTCCGGGTCCTGCCGTAGAACATGTTTCAGAGCGGACGCAAAGGAGTGAGTGTCCGAGCCAACTTCCCTTTGCTTGATAATGCTTTTCTTATTTTTGAAGAGGTACTCGATTGGGTCTTCGATGGTCACGATCAAGCATTTCCTCTGGGTGTTTATAAGGTCAACCATTGCGGCGAGCGTGGTGGTTTTTCCCATTCCGGTGGGGCCGGTGATGATGACCAATCCGTTGGGCTTCATGGCGAGTTTTCCGACAATAGGAGGCAAGCCGAGCTCTTCGAGGCTTCGAATGTTCAACAAGACGACGCGAAACGCTGCTTCGACGGACCCCCTCTGCTGGTGGACGTTCACCCGAAACCTGCTGATGTTGGGGATATACAGTGAGAAATCGAGTTCGAGGGTTTCCTCAAAGGTGACTTTCTGCTTGTCGGTGAGCACGCTATAGACTAATCGCTTGGTGTCATCGGCGGTCAATCGGGGTGCGTCCGCCGGGAGAAGCTCTCCATCAACGCGCAGGACCGGCGGTTCTCCTTCGGTGAGGTGAAGGTCAGACGCGTTTTTCTCGACAACCAACTGGAGAAGTTCCTTCAGGTCTCCGTACATTCTTTTTTCCTTTTTTCAGAGTTCTTTTGCCCGGCACGAGCTGAGCCGTCCGCAAACTCGCTTCGGGACAGCGAAAGCGCGGCGGGCGCCCTTTCGCACGATGTTAAGCGGGAATGGCACGGCACCGCCGCCGGGATAACGGAACAAATCCCTTGACCATTTGGCCCAACTATACTAAACTTAGCGACTGAATGAATAGCTATCCGTAATTAACAGCATTGCTCGAAAAAGGGAGTGGGTGAGATGGGTATGGCGGATACTGACCGCACCTTTCACAAGCATCTGCCGGTCGTCATCCAGAGAAAAAAGCTGTTTGGCAAGACCCCACCGCACAGAGGCTACGTGCAGGACATCAGTTTGCACGGTGGGCGCCTCTTCACGACTGAACCGCTCAAGCAAAACTGCCATATTTGCATTACCTTCAGAGATCCGGATAGCGATACCGACAGGGTCTTGTGCGCCAAGGTGACCAGCGCCGATTGCATCCTCTACCACGGAAAGAAGATATTCGAGGCAAACATGGAGTTCCTCAGGCTCACAAAGCACGATGAGGTGATGCTTCAGAATATCTTTTACGCTTCCCCCAAGTAGCGTGCAGCTTCGGCAGCCCAGTATGAGATGATGAGGTCGGCGCCGGCTCTCTTTATGCTCGTGAGCGTCTCGATAACCGCCTGTTTTTCGTCAACCCATCCCCTTTCTGCGGCTGCTTTGACCATGGCATACTCGCCGCTGACGTTGTAAGCGGCTATCGGAAGGGAGAATCGTGCTTTTGCGCGGCAGATTACGTCGAGGTAAGCCAGGGCAGGCTTGACCATAACAATATCGGCTCCTTCCTGAATGTCCAGCTCGATCTCCCTCATCGCCTCGCGCCAGTTCGCCACATCCATCTGGTAGCTCCTGCGGTCTCCGAACGCGGGAGGGGATTCCGCCGCCTCCCGGAAAGGCCCGTAAAAGCAGGAGGCGTATTTTGCCGAGTATGACATAATCGCCGTCGTCGAGAAGTTCTCTGCGTCGAGCGCTCTTCGGATTGCTGCGACGGCGCCGTCCATCATCCCGCTTGGCGCCACGATGTCAGCTCCTGCGGCGGCGTGCGAACCCGCGGTCCTGGCCAGAAGCTCAAGGGTAGCATCGTTGTCAATTGCTGTGGCCTTTCCCTGGCCGCGGACTACCCCGCAGTGGCCGTGGCTCATGTATTCGCACAGGCAAACGTCGGTGATGACCACAATCCCCGCGCCGCTTTCCTTGACTTCCCTGACAGCTCGCTGGATCACTCCGTCCCTGTTGTACGCCTCCGATGCCCTCTCGTCCTTTTTCTTCGGAATGCCGAACAAAAGCACCGCCGGAACCCCCGCCTCCGCAACCCGTTTCACATCGTCCGCCACGTCTTCCAGCGGTAACTGAAAGCAGCCGGGCATTGATTCTATTGGCCGCCTCTCCGAAATGTTCTCCGAAATAAATAGCGGCATCACAAGGTCGCTGGCCGAAAGCCTCGTTTCACGAACCATCAACCTCAGCTTTTCGCTGACTCTCATTCTCCTCATGCGGACTTCTGGATAAGGCATTTTCCATCTCCCTTTATGGTGAACCGCGCACCGGCAGAAGAACGAATCCGGGCAATCGCTGCTGAGGCATGGCACGGCATGGGATTTTGTCCTGCTGCCGTGACCCCGCCTCCGCACGGCGGAATCATTCCATGCCCATAGCTCTCAGTTCTTTAGTCGCCTCTTGCCCCCAAGGCCCGGTCGGGTCAATCGTTCTGGTCCTTTGAAATTCCTCCGCCGCCCTGTCGCGCTCTCCCATCCTGCGATAGACTTTCCCGAGGTTGAGGTAGGCTAAGGGGTCGCCCGGTTTGACCGTCAATGCCGTGCGCAGTTGAGCGAGGGCTTCCTGAAAACGCCCGACCTCTGCATAAACCAATGCCAGAGCCGCGCGAATCGCGGCGTTATCGGGTTTTCTGGCGAGGGCTGCCTCCTGCTCCGCAATGCTCTTTTCGTAATAGTTCAGAGCCAGCTCACTGTCGCCATTCGCCCTGTGATAATCCGCGAGAACCTGGAAGGCGAGGCCCGCCCCAAGATGCGCGTCGGCATCGTCGGGGTCAATGTCCAGAGCCTTGCGGTACAACTCCATTGCCTTTCTACTGTCGCCTCGACGAAGATGAATACCTGCCAGGCCGTTCAGTCCGCGCGCTCTGAAATCCGGGAAATCCTCCACCACGGCACTGTACTGCTTTTCTGCCCTGTCGAAAAGCCGGAGGTTTTCGTAAGTTCGCGCGAGGCCCAGGCGCGACAAGGGTCCTATCTTCATGCTCAGAGCGGTCTCGAACTCCCTTCTGCTATCATCCCATCGGCGCATGTTAGCGTACACTACGCCGAGGTTGAAGTGGATGTCCGAGCCATCCGGCGCAAGCCTGGCCATCCGGTCATAGGTCGCCAGCGACTCCTCGAATTTCCCCTGAAGATTATAGCAATGTGCGAGCTTGTAGTACGCGGACAGATTCCACGGGTTCAATTCGATGGCGCGCTTAAAGAGCTCAATCCCGCGCTCCTGCAAAAGCTCTCTCTCATGGAGAGAGGCGGCAAGCTGGTCGTCGCTGGCGCTGTCTATGGCGGTCTTCTCTGCGGCAATCAGATAGCCTTCTCCTTTTCTTGTCAGGACAGCCGACGCGAAAAGACGTACTGCCCACAGCCCCGCAAGCACGGTAATCGCGGCGGCGAAGATAACAAAAGCTGCACGGGCCGGCGGCCCGCGAAACGACCTGATACGCATGCGCCAGAAATTCCCTGCCTGTTGGTCAAGAGCCGGGTCATTTTTCGTTTTTCTGTGAGTTTTCCTCGGTGAGGGAGACATTCCGCCGACGGCAATTGTCAGCCCCATGCCCAACCACAGGAAGAATCGCCCGACAACCCATCGAGTTGCGACGCAAACGGTCGCCTGAATCAGAACTGCCGCGCAGCCTGCCAGAAGGCCCGCGATTGCCATTTTCTGCAAAGCATCGGATGCCCGGTCAATTTTCCGAAGGCCGTCCCAAATGAACGCACCCAGCATCCACAGGAACAATCCGAACCCGACGATGCCGGTCTCCGCGGCCACTTCAAGGTATTCGGAGTGAGCGTGGAGAGTGTTGGGCATGATTTTGCCGGCCGTGAGCGGGTCGCGGAACCTCGGGAAGAAAATGGTGAACCTCCCGGCGCCGAATCCGAGAATGGGTCTGGCCTTGAGCATTTTGAATGTGCCCGCCCAGATTATCTTCCTTGTGCGAACGGAACCTTTTTCGGTCTCGAAGGCGGCCCGCATCCTCTCTCCAACGTCTTGCGGGGCAACGAGGAGACCTGAGACCAAAACCACCCCCGCCACAAGCATGGCGGACCACATGGGCTTTCCGGGAAAGCGAACCGCCCTTTCCGGGGCTGTGAGCTGAAGAATGAGAATGGCCGTGAGCCAGAAGGGAAGCGCCCAGAGAATTGCGTACTGTCTGGCTCCCTCGGACAGAAGCATGACGAGCATGGCTGCCACCACGGCGACGACGGGCAAAAGAAGAATCAATCTCCACCGGCTGCATCTTAGAGAAAGGAAGAACCACACGGGCAATGCGCCGAGATAGCCCAACCACGCCCCCCTCGACTGTGTGTAGAGAAGACATAGCTGCACAGCGCAGATTAGAATGAGTACAAAACCCTTCAGAAGCCCTCTTCCGCCCCAATAAAACAAGCTCAGCAGGATCGGCAGCACCAGAACCAGGAACGCGCCAAAGAAATTCGGGTGGCCCATCGTCGAGAAAGGACGTTCGCGCCATGGCCACGACACCTCGCCGCTGATAAGTGGGTCAAAGCCATAATGCTGCAGTATCCCGTACAGACAGCTCATCGCCGCGACAGCAGCGAGCATCCCCGCCACCAAAAGAAATCCTCGCTGATTCCTGACAGCGCTCACCGTAACGAAAAGGAGCATCCCGCAGCAGAGGAGACTGATGAGTTCCTGGGCTGCCGCGTATCTGTAGCCGGAGAACAGCGTTGAGAGCAGGCACAGGCAAAGATATAGTCCAAAGGGCAGCAACATTTTGGATCGGGGGACAAGCAGCTCCCCTTTGAACAGATGGCTGCCGAGCAAACCGAGAAACAGCGCCGTCACCAGCCAGAAAAATGCCACGCTTTTTATCAGCGTGCTATCCTTGGCCGCGAGAGTGAAGACAAGGCCGACAACTCCGATCAGGATCAGAAGCCCGATCAGCATCGTGGTGGCTGTTATGTCCCTTTTATGTAGTGGGCCTTTTCTGGGCATACGAGTCACGGAGTTATCGGGCGTTGAACGTATCGCTCCCGCCATCGCTGGTCAGCATGACGCCTGCAAGCCGAGTCAGTCCTCAAGACCGACCGAGACCCCAAACCCGAGGCCCCGAGCCGGCGGCCGCGTCGGGTGTCGGGTTTAGGGCCGGAGGAGACGCTTCCCGGGTCCGCGTACGTAGCGCCCCCGGCTTTGGCAAGACTTGCCAGAACCTCCAGCCGGGTGCGGCTGTATTCGGGGGCATTGTCCTGGGCCCTCTGGAGTCCCGCCGGAGGCGGGAATCGAACGGGTGGCGGCTTTGCTTTTATCCCGCCCTTTCAGGGCTTGGCTGGACGGGCCCCGACCGCCTTCCGAGGGCCTCGCCCTGGGCTATTCATATCGGCCCGTTGGGGCTAATCCCGCCTCTGGCGGGACGCACATGCAAGGCCCGGAGGGGCGGCGTCTCCTCAGCCCCGCCTTCGGGCCGCTCAGCGGCCAGGGGGCCCGTCAGAAGCCGAAAATCAAAGTTCTGAAGGAGCACCACAAGGGACCGCCACTCAATCGCGGCCACACGCTTTCGGTGGAGTGCGGCTATATTTTAGTGACATGGGCATCCTGCCCATGTCACCCCTCCGCGACGCTAACCACGGGTCCCGCCAAAGGCGGGATGCCACAAGAGGCGCTGCTTTCGGGCTGGCCCCCGTGGAGCTTCGGAATCTGCCACCGATTGGCGCTGCAGCCCTGCATCGGACCTTCTGGAAAAATGCGGCTTCTTTTGGTATTGTACTTCTAAGCACATTGGTAGGCGATAGGAATGAGTGGAACAGCAAATGCGCCCTCTTTTCAGCAAGCGAGCCTCCGAACAGCCGATGGGGTTGTGTTCCCGTTGAAAGCTGGGGAAAACATCGTCGGCAGAGACCCATCCTGCAACGTCCAGCTTCACGACCTTTCCGTATCGAAAAAACATTGCCTGGTCACTCTGTCAGAAAGCGGCGCTTCCATAGCAGACCTCGGAAGCACTAACCACACGTTCGTCAACGAGACGTGCCTCAGAGAGGGGCAATCCACTCAGCTTTTTCATGGCGACCGGCTTGTCTTAGGGCGAAGCGTAGTGACATTTTTCCATCCGGAGTTGGCGAGACTTCAGCCAAGACGCGTGGACACCATCGAAGGCCCCGCGGTTCGCAAGTCTCCGTCGGAAAGCACTATTGTCTCATTTGAGCTCGACACGCCTCTTCCCGGCATCGGCAAGCAGGCGCTTTCTGAAGCGGCGTTCCGGGAATTGAGAAAAGCGAACGAACGCTTGTCGGTATTCTACGATTTCGGCAGGCACGTCGGCGGTATTCTCGACGTTGACCAACTCCTGACGAACGTGGCCCGCAGAATCATGAAACTCATACCGGCAGATGGCGGTGTAATGTTCTTGAAGGGTCTTGACCGGTACGAGCCGTTTCTGTGCTGGACGAGGGACGGCTTCCAGGAAGTCAGCCGCGCGGTCTTCAGCCGGACAGCTCTGGCAAGGGCAATCGAGCAGAAACGCGGCCTGCTTGTACGAGACGTCACCTCGCAGCCGGAACTCAGCGCCGCCAAAAGCGTCAGGGAGCTTGAAATCCAATCAACGATGATTGTCCCGATTGTCCTTGAAAACGAGGTGCTGGGGGCTCTGTCTCTATCTGGGCGAGGGCACCGGGCGGACTTCGGGCCGGACGATTTCGACATGATTTCGGGAATCGCCGGTCAAATCGGTGTCGCCCTCAAGAACGCCCACCTGGCCGGGGAAATAAAACGCACGACGCAGCAGATGGCTGGGCTACAAAAGGAACTGGAAATCGCAGCGCACGTCCAGAAGAGCATTCTGCCAGCGATTCCGCCTTCTTTTCCCGGCCTGGAAATTGCCGGAGCGAGCATCCCGGCGCGAGAAGTGGGGGGAGATTTTTTCGACTACGTTCCCCTTGGAGCGGAGGCTCTTGGGGCGACCATTGCCGACGTCTCCGGGAAAGGACTGGCCGCGGCGCTTCTGACGCTTCAGTCCAGATGCGTCATCCACGCGCTGGCGAGGGACAACGAGAGTCCCGCGGACGTCCTCCGAAAGGCTAACCTTTTAATTTATGATGACTATTCGCGAGCCGATATGTTTCTCTCAGCTTTCTATGGGATAGTAAATCCGGCAAGCGGGACGCTGCGCTACGCTTCCGGCGGACACAATCCGCCCCTGCTGCTTCGCGCGGACGGGACCCGCTGTCAACTCTACGCCACGGGAGGACTTCTCGGGATTTCCCCGCATCTTCCTGTAGCCGAACGGGAGGTAAAGCTCGCCGCCAATGACATTCTCGCTCTCTACACCGACGGGGTGTCGGAAGCCAGGGACAACGCGCGTGCACAATTCGGCTGTGAGAGACTTGCCAAGAAGCTCGGCGAATACCGCGACCTTCCCGCTCAAGAAATCGCTGGCCGAATCCTGCAAGAGGTAACTTCCTTTGCGGGTTGCCCCCACTTCGACGATGCAACCATCGTCATCATCAAGGTCTGACGACGGCAACACCCTCCCGCCAGGAAAAAGCGCTTCGACCTCATACGCTTTTCGGCCGGGCAGCCAAGAGGACGCTTAGCCTGTCCTGTCTGGTGTCTACTGCCGGAAGAATACAGGAGAGAGCATACAGGATACAGGGCAGACGGCGCGCTCGAGGCGGGGCTGGTCGCTGCTCTTCGAGGTGTCCTCGACATCGTCGGAAAGCTTTTGTTTCCCCCACAAACCGCGTCCGTTCCTCTTGGCATCGGCCTGGGCTTGCTCGAAGGCGTCGGCGTACTTGCCGCGTCCGTACTTTGTCCAATAAGGCGACCAACCGGCACAAACGATGGCGACGTTCACGTTTTGGCTGTCGGCGAAAACATATGCCAGAAGGCGGCCGTACCCGTCCCTGGGGGCAGGCAACCGGTTCTCGAACTCGAGCTGTATTGCTTTTTCGCCGAGAAGGCCTCGCAGAAAATCAGCGGACTGCTCATAGCCGGGCTGTCCGCGCTCGGGAGTGTTGACGTGGAGAAGTCGAACGTGCTCGGTTTTGCCTCGCCACCGGACGACGATTGTGTCGCCATCTACGACGCGGACGAGCTGACATGCATGGGGCTGCTGTGAGGTCTCCGGTTCTTCGCGGCGAGGAAGATGGAAAAGGCCGAATCGCTGAGCAAGAATGAGGGAAACGAGAACAGCCAATGGAATCAGGCGAGAAGTCTTCAGACGGCGCCTCTTCATGAATTGTCCTCACAAAATTTCCGGCGGCCAAAGAGCTTCCAAAGCCAACGGTTGTCCTCCCGGGCCGGGGAATGCCGATGGCCGCTGAGAGCAGAGCGATAGAAAAACGCAAAGCGTTGCTGACCCCTTTGGAGGTCGCTTTACTGTGAGAAATAGCCGGACTCGTCCAGCAAGAGTGCCATTGCAGGATTGCTCATTATAACAGGACAAGCGGAATTATGGTCGTACCGCCGACACAGCCGCCCGGAGGGCAGCGTTACCCTGGCAGCGTGGCACGTGGAAGGACTCCTGGTAGAGCGACGCGGGCAAAATCTGCGGACACCGAGGAGGTTTTAAGCCGGGCTTTCCTCCGCGAGGGAAAAGCAGGCGCACCTTTAGAAGAGACGCATCCTGTCGAGATTCTTTAGGGCATGGAGGAGCGGGGGCAGGATGCCCCCGGGACAGCCGGCGGGACGCCAGCGGTACGGTGGGGTGTGGGTGGCAATCGGTGGCAGGTTCGGAAGCCCGACGGGGGCTGGCCCGGAAGCAGCGCCTCTTGTGGCACCCCGCCTTTGGCGCGACCCGTGGTTAGCGTCGTGGAGGGCTGACATGGGCAGGATGCCCATGCCACCAAAATACAGCCGCACCCGTACGGTGGGGATCGGTAACTTTCGCTCAGGACTACCGCCCGATGCCGTGGCGACCGCCGCTCATTCCTACACTCGACGAGCATCTCACTATTCACCTGCGGACGCGATGTTGTAGGTGAAAGAATAACCTTCAGTCGGGTCCACTACTATGAGCGTCGCCAGATAATGTGCGGAAGCGTCCGCCGGCAGGCGGATTTTCCTCGGAAGCTTTTCCTTTGGAGTGAGGTTCGTCAAAGACCGCAAATTCAGCGAGGCGAGTATGGGGCGGGTGGTCTTGTTTTCGGCAAAAAGCTCGATTCTATCGCTGAAATACCTGATTTCCACTGCGTAGGCGTCGGCGTCGTTTCGCTCTGTACGCAGCGGGATATGCTCCTTTCCGGGCGGCTCCACGCGCCGGAAGACGTATGCAAAGGCGCATTTGTCTCCTGGCTTGCTGAGGTGCAAACTCACAACGTCGTGAAAGGTTCCGTCGGCGGGGAGGGCGATTCTCCGTGGCAGCTCAACGAACGACCGGACGTTCTCAAGGCGTGAAAATGACAACTCTATCCCCAGGAGGTCTTGCGTTTTGTTTGCCGCGAGGAAATCAATTGTTTTGGCGAAGTAGTGAATCTCTGTGTCGAAGTGCTCGTAGCACTTTCGCACTATCCAACGGGGAGAGGTTTCCTTATGCGTGATTTTGGCTGTGCCTTCCTTTTCGGCGAAGAAAATCAGACCCTCGGAAGGAGCGACCGGTGTGCCATCGGCTGTCAGGAAACGAATGGGAAGGGAAACGCATTGGCGGTCTTTATACCCAAGAACGACAAAATGAAGGTGCGGTCCGCGGGAGTAGCCGCTGTTGCCGGAAAGGCCGATGACCTGCCCTTTTCTGACAGTTTCTCCGAAGGAGACCTTCGCGCTATCCGGGGTGAGATGGGCGTAAGCGCCGATTGTTCCGTCGAGGTGCAATATGAGGACCTCGTTTGCGCCGCTGAAGCGGTGTGGGGTTTGATCCTCCCGGTTATCCGGGTTTTTCTGAACGATCCCAACCACAACGCCTGCTCTGGCGGCGGCGACCTCTGAGCCGATGGGCATCGAAAAATCTATCGCGTGAAGCGACCCAGGCTCGCTGTGGGAGAAGCTGCCGCCCGGACCCTGCCAGATTAGGTAGGCATTTCCGGCAGGGTAAGGCAGTCCGTAGGCGTACTCCCCATTGAAAAAAAACCTCGGGTCTTCTTTTACGGAGACTTTTGGAAGAGGCGCCAGGACGCCGGGACGGGCTATCTCTCCGTGGTCGTCGGCGCGCTTGACGGTGTAAGACTGCGAATACTTCCAGGATGCCTCGCCTAAGACCCGGAGGGTGCACAGGGGGATGGAGTCTTTGCCCGGAGGGAGTATCCCCTCCAGAGGCAGGGGATGGTCGGGAAGTAAATGGTCAGGCAGAGTCATTTCCAGACGGAAAAGAACCGAGAATGGAGCATTGTTTACGGCCGAAAGCTCAATCCTGTCGTTTCTTGTGACCGAGGCGACATGAACAAGGTCCTCGGAATCCTTTATCTTGGGCGGGATCGGCGGCGCGCGAAAATCGGGTTCGACATCTTTCTGAGGCGTGGTCGTCCACAGACCGTTGGACTTCAAAAGGCCGATTTTGAGCTTTTGGTCGTTGCCTTTGCCCCCGAAATGAAGGGTGACTTCTGCCCAACCTTTTTTCGACTCGAGGGTCCATCCCTCAACTGTGTATCCCGAGAGGGAGCGGGCTTTCTCGGTCCACTCTTCGATGAATCTGATTTTTGCTTGCTCCTGTGGAAAGAGGGCAGAGTTCGCGGCGTCTTGGACCCGGCCTTCCCGCAGCAGCTCAAAAAATCTCCGAATACTGTCTGCGGGGGAAACCTCCGAAGCGATAGCTCCTTGCGCGAGGACGAGCGCCGCGAGGGTCGCACTGAAACGGGGGAAAAAAGCCATCCACGACTTTCCTTTCACTGCGAGGCGGACTGGTCGCGTCAGGAGCATGGCTTTCATTGCGGCCTCCGAAGGGCGCCAAACGCGCTTTTGGGTGAAGTTGCGTCTCAGGCTGATTCGAGCCAGCGCATCATAAGAGACGCTGCAAATGAAGGTGTCTTCGGGTTCATTCCGATCCCGGACATGACATGATGTAGTCCATCAGCTCCTCCATGTTGGCTATCGCAAGAGCGACGGTCATGTCCGCGGCGCCGTAATACAGACGGAGCTCGTTGGTTTCCTTGTTAACGATAGCCCCTGTCGGAAATGTCACATGAGGGGTGTCTCCGACAAGCTCATAATCCTCAGCGGGGCCAAAGACCCACTCGTCGCTGCGTCTGCGAATGCGGCGTGGGTCTTCCAGGTCAAGCAGTGCCAGCCCGACGCGGTAAATGCTCCCCGCCGCAGTGACGCGGACGCCATGGTAAATTATCAGCCATCCCTCGGGAGTTTCGACAGGCTGTGCCCCAAGCCCGACTCTGTGGCAATCCCAGCGCCCACCTCTTGTCGGGAGGAGCATATGGTGGTCCCCCCAGTGTTTGAGGTCGGGGGAGAAAGCGATCCAGATGTGAGCTTCCCCCCTGATGATTGGTCTGTGGATGACGGCGTAGCGACCACCAAATCGCCTGGGGAACAAGGAGGCGTCCTTATCCTCCGGTGGAAAGATGGGACCCATTCGCTCGAACTTACGAAAATCCAAAGTCAACATTAATGAGACGAGCGGACCGCCATCGGAGAAGGAAACATAGGTTACCGCATATTGCTGGAGGTCCTCCAGCCAAACGATGCGTGGGTCTTCGAGGCCGAACTGTCTTTCATGACCCGACAGGTCGGGGAACAAGGCTGGTTTTCGGTCAACACGCCAGTTGGTTTTTCCGTTGGCGCTCCTGGCAATGGTCAGGTGCGAGAAACCCTGCATGTCCTCGACGCGAACCAGCAGGAGCGTTTCGCCGCCGACTTCGGCGGCTCCCGGGTTAAAGACGGCGTTAGCAGGGTAAGGCCAATGCCTTGGGGAAAGAATAGGATTGCCCTCAAACCGCCGGAAAAGTCTGCTTGGCTTGCGGAAAGCACGCAGTGCTTGCATTTGCTGCTCCTCGGAGAAAAGGTAATGTGTCAGCCCCGTTCGTTGGAGGTATCCGCCGGAACCCATGCGCGGCACGTGAAACTTTGTCGGTCGCTCCCAGCCCAGGGGCCGAGCCGGTTGAGATGTCACAGCCGATACCTTCCCGATCGGGATGCAGCCGAGGATAGCGAAATGAGGCCGGGCGGTCAACTCAAATGGGGCGCTTTAAGGCAATTGTGTTGTGGCCCAGCCCCGCCCCGCGGGACGCGGGGGGACGCGCTAATTTCACGGTGAAGAGCGCCAGCGAGGCGGGGTAATGACCGCTCGGCAGCGGGCGAGACCATTTTAGTTCTGGAGGAAACTGGCGGGAATTCGTAAGATTACTGTGGTGGGTCGGGTGTCGCCGCGCGAGAAAATAGCGCGACCCGGCCTACGGCGGGGCTGGGCCGGATAATTGCAGAGGGTTATCTATGGCAGACAACTACGTTATTGAGGTCACAACAGGGACATTCCGGAGAGATGTGATAAGAAAGTCGCGCTCCGTGCCGGTAGTGGTGGATTTTTGGGCTGCCTGGTGCTCGCCTTGTCTTATGCTCGGACCGATTCTTGAAAAAGTCGTGGGGGAGTACGCCGGGAGGGTTGTTTTAGCGAAAGTTGACGTTGACGCATATCCAGAACTCGCGCAGCGGTATGACGTGAGAAGCATTCCGGCGGTGAAAGTATTTGTTGACGGCGAAATTGCAGCGGAGTTCACGGGTTCAATGCCGGAATCGCAAGTTCGGGAATTCCTACGGCAAGTGGTTCCATCCGGGGCCGATGAGCTGGTCAGGCAGGCACAGGAGCTTAAGGAGAAAGGGAGGCTGAAGGAAGCGGAGTCCCTCGCCCGGAAAGTGGTAAGCGAGGTGCCGGGGCACCAGGGCGCGCTTGAAATTCTGGCTATCGCGGCCATGGCGGGCGGGCGTGTTGAGGAGGCGCTGGATTTGGTGAATCGCATGGAGTCGCCTTCCAAGGAGATGCAGTTTCTGGTGGATGGAGCGGAGTTCTGGCGGATGTGCGCCAAAGTTGCGGCAGAGGGGAAAACCTTCGAGGTGCCGCCGCAGGACACGGAAGGAAAGATAGGCTACGCATCATGCCTCGCGGTGAAGGGGGAATTCGTTCAAGCTCTCGATTTGCTGTTGGAGATAGTGGGAACTGACAAGGCCTTTCGTGAGGGTCTTGCCAGAAAGGCGATGGTTTCCATATTCGTGGTCATGGGGCTGACCAATCCGGTGGTCAGGGAATACCAATCTCGCCTGGCTCAGCTGCTTTTCTGACGGGAAGAAGCTTCCGATGGCAACGCACGAGGGACTTCTTGAATTGCTGGAGACGGAGAGAGCAAGGGAAGAATTGTCGCGGCTCTACGGCCCGGGACCGGATATGACCGCTTCGCAGGTTCGTCGCTACAGGCGCCTGATCGCGGAGCACAGGAAGCACTTCGGGTCGGGCGGTGAGAGCGTCCGGCTATTCAGTGCGCCGGGGCGTGTGGAAATTGGAGGGAACCACACGGACCACAACCGCGGAAGGGTGCTCGCGGCGACGATAAATCTGGATGCAATTGCCGTGGCTTCTCGCACTGGCGGCAGCGTGGCGACAGTCCGCTCCGAGGGATACCCCGAACCTTTCGTGGTTGACCTGCGTGACCTGAAGAAAAAGGAGACGGAGAGAGAATCTTCGCTGGCGTTGATTCGAGGCGTTTGTCGTGCACTGGGAGATAAGGGGTACAAACTGGGGGGATTCAACGCGTGCGTCAGCAGCGATGTGGCGGTCGGCTCGGGGCTAAGCTCTTCGGCGGCGTTTGAGGTACTGATCGGCATCATTCTGAGCTTCCTTTACAATGAGGGAGCAATTGCCGCAAGGGATATTGCCTTGGCAGGGCAGTATGCAGAAAACGAATATTTCGGCAAACCGAGCGGCCTGATGGACCAGATGACGAGCGCGGTCGGCGGGTTGGTGACCATTGATTTCGCAGACCCGGTGAATCCCTCGGTCAGGAAGGTTAGTTTTGAATTCGGCCGCTTCGGATTTGATTTGGTGGTCGTCAACACCGGGGGAAGCCACGCAGACCTGACGGGGCACTACTCTGCGGTGGCGGACGAAATGAAGGAGGTTGCGAGGGCGCTGGGGGTTGAGGCGCTGCGTGATTCCTCCGCGGAGGAGCTGATGGGCGCTGCCAAAGAGATTCGCGGGCGTGTTGGCGACAGGGCGATTCTCCGTGCTCTCCATTTCTTCGCCGATAATGAAAGGGTCCTCGAACAGGTTGACGCACTGGAAAAAGGGGACCTCCAGCGCTTTCTCGAACTGGTGAACGAGTCGGGACGAAGCTCGTGGATGCTCTGCCAGAACGTCTATGCCCCGGAACGGCCCCAGCAGCAGGGATTATCCGTTGCCCTCGCTCTCAGCGACGGGATTCTGAAGGGAAAAGGGGCATGGCGGGTGCATGGAGGCGGGTTTGGCGGCACGATCCTCGCCTTTGTCCCGAGCGATATGACGGCGAGATATGTTGCCAGAATGAACGACCTTTTCGGAACAAACTCGGCACAGCGGCTTCGCATCCGCTCGCCAGGGGGAGATGAAATTGTTACGTGAGAACGCACCGGGATTTCCCTCGAGCATGCCGATTATGGTGAGTGCTGAGGGTGGCGACCTGGAAGAAAGCCGGAGCATCCGCACGGAGACGGTGGTCCGCCCCAATGGGGAGCTCGTAATCGGGACCGCGAACAGGAGAGCAAAATGTGGCGGGACGAGTTCCGTCCGCATTTCCGGGTTGTGCCGCGGGTCTTTCGGGTCGAAAAAAAGCTTGCGGCGGAACCGGGTGCCTGGTAGACTTAAAGTGGTTTTGCAGGAGGTCATATCTTTTGCGTATGACCGTTCATGACATCATTAGCGAGCAATGTACGCCGCTACAGACCGACATAAAACAGCAGACTTCCACCGGCCTGATCCGGGGGCATTCTCTCGGCTTTTGAGCGAGGAGGGGGAACCTGAGCCGCTTGTCTGATAAGAAATCCATCAGAGAGATTTCGGTCGGTGAAGTCAGAATCGGCGAGAACAGGCCGCTGGCGCTGATTGGGGGTCCCTGCGTCATAGAAGAGCCGAACGAGTGTCTGGAGATCGCATCCCGCCTCAAAGCCCTGACGGAGAAGTTGGGGATGCCCTTCATTTTCAAATCATCCTACGACAAGGCGAACCGGTCGTCAGTCAGTTCGTATCGTGGGCCGGGTCTCGAGAAGGGGCTGGAGATTCTTTCCGCAATCAGGGCAAAAGTATCAGTGCCGATTCTGACGGATGTCCATTGCCGGGGCGACGTGGAAAGGGTTGCAGGCGTAGTTGACGTTGTCCAGATTCCGGCTTTTCTTTGCCGGCAGACGGACCTTGTGCAGGCAGTAGCTGAGAAGGCGCGCGTCGTCAACGTCAAGAAAGGCCAGTTCCTCTCGCCGTGGGAGGTCAAAAACGTCATCGAGAAAATCGAGGTCGTGGGGAATCGCAACATCCTGATAACCGAACGGGGGACTTGTTTCGGGTACAATTGCCTTGTGGCCGACATGAGAGCGATTCCGATAATCGGGTCGTACGGGTATCCGGTGGTGTTTGATGCGACGCACAGCGTCCAGCGACCAGGCGGACTGGGGAGCGCTTCCGGAGGCGACAGGGAATTTGTTGCGTGCCTTGCGAAAGCGGCTGTGGCAGCGGGATGCGATGCGCTGTTCCTGGAAGTTCATCCGCAGCCTGAGCGTGCGCTGAGCGACGCGGCGACTATGTTGCCCCTGGATCAGTTGCCGGAACTGCTCGAAAAGGCGATGGCAATAAGAAACATCGTCAATCCGCGCCCTGCCGCGCAGGAGAGGAACTCGGTGCAGAGAGAATGAGAACGAAGCTGCGAGCAAATGAGAAAATTGTCATGGTGACCAAGAGGCATCCTCTGACAATCATCTGGCTATACGCCATCACAATTGCATTTGTTGTGCTGTGGATATGGTTTGGCAAGGCGGAAGTGGGGCGATACCTCGGATACCCCTTTGGCCTGGCGGTTATTATCTCCCTTATCAAAACGTGGTCGCGGCAGAGAGACATCTGGGTGGTTACAGACCAGCGGGTCGTGGATGAGCAAGGGATTTTCACAATTCGCTCGATGGAGTGCCCTCTCGACAAGATAAACAACGTAATGGTCGCCCAGTCAGTGCCCGGCCGGATTCTGGGCTACGGGAAAATCCAGATTCAGACCGCCGGAGAAGCTGGGATCACCGAAGAGGCGAAAGTAATGAGGCCAAGGGCTTTTCGGAACGCCATCTTCGAGCAGCAGGAGCGAAACCGCGAGAAGATGATGCAGATGAGAGCGAGGATGGAAGCGGAGCAGGCTTTGGCGGAAGGGGAGCTGAGGGAGTGCCCGTTCTGCGCGGAATGGATCAAAGCGAAGGCCAGGATATGCAGATTCTGCAACAGGGAAGTGCCCCCGGTGGCTGAGGGCGAATCGGAGACTGCCGGCTTGTAGGAATTGGGTCTGCGCTCTGCGGGCGGGGCCGTCCCACCAACTGCTCGAACCGTTCCCCTCGCAGGGGCATGATTTCGCAGGGACGATGACGTATGCACAAGCGGGCGGTTGCTTTCGGACAGGACGAACCGGATGGAGAGGACTCCTACTACACGATGGGAAGGCACGACGACTTCAGCGAAGTCGGGCCTACGCCGGGAAACGCAACATCCGTTTATCCTGCAATCTCGTCCAGTGATGGGGGACCGAATCTATCAATCAGGGCACTAAGAGAAGAGCGCAGCGAATGAAGTACGAAAGCGTTCGCAGACAGCTCGTCAAGTTCGGGAAGCGCATTGCAGACTTGCACTTAGTGGTCGGTCCTGGCGGAAACATCAGCGCCCGCAACCGCAACGTGATACTCATTAAAGCCAGCGGAGTGGCTTTCGAGGAGGCTGACGAGGAGGATTACATCCCGATAGAAGTTGCCAGCGGTAAGGCCTTTGAGGAAAAAGGAAAGCCCAGCTCGGAGCTGCCGATGCACCTCGGGTGCTACCGGGTGCGAAGCGACGTGAAAGCGGTGGTGCACACGCATTCCCCTTTCGCGACGGGCGTGGCAAGCGCGGGTGTTGCTTTGCGGCCGATGTTTCCGGACTTTGTGGCGGTCATTGACAGCGAGGTTCCGACGCTGCCGTTCGTGATGCCCTGCGGCGAAGAGCTCGCCGAGGCTGTGTCAGCAGCTATGGAGAAAGCGAATGCTGCCCTTCTGGCGAATCATGGTGTGGTGACGGTTGGGGCTAACCTGAGGGAGGCGTTCTACAGGGCGGTATTGGTTGAAGAGGCGGCGAAAGCTTTGGTGGCGGGAACGGCTGTCGGGAAAATGAGGTTTCTCAGCGAGGAGGAAGTGGCTGGGATAAGGGGACTTGACAAGGTGCAATATCGGATTGAGGTTCTGAGAAAAGAAAAGTGAGGCCCTCTGTCGAAGCGTCCCCCTCGCAGGGGTTCGAAAAGCAGTTTCGCGGCGGACAAGAGAGTGAAAGAGCGTCTGGTGGGTGTGTCTTTTTGTCTGGTGGAACCGGGCGGTGGGAGGATTTCGAGATAGTTTTTCAGAAAGGCTGGCACGGGGCAGAATCGTCCTTGCGTCGTTCATGGCGGGCGAGAGATGCCTCTCGCAGAAAGGAGGTTATTGAAGGTCTTGAGTGGAGGTGTACTGAATGCAGAAAAGGAAAAAACCACAGCAGCCCAAGGTAAGAAAAATCTGGGAAATTGACCCGGCTACGAGGGTCCAGCGCCCGCGGACTAAGTATGACCGGCACAGGGAAAAGGAGGAACTGAGGAAGGGCTTCTCAGAAGAGGAGGAGGAAGAGGAGGGATTCGATTCGGAGATTCGGTGAACCCTTCCTGACCCCGCTGGGAAGACGTGCATGGAGGGGCTGTTCCGCCAGAGGCGAGAGGCGGTGCTACGGGCCTTGGCCGCGTGGAAGGGGTAATCGCGGGGGCAAGGGTGCGTTGGGATGAGAAGGACGCCGTTGCCTCCGGGAGTGAGGGCCAGGGCAAACGGAGAGCCGATTTTTCTGCTGGCGAGGGGCCCGAGTGGAGCTGAGTCAAGCTGGCGGTTGTGGCGTGAAGGAGCTTTTGGTCTCTGTGGGCGCCGGGGAGAACAGCAGCACGGCGGACGGGGCGTCTTTTAGTGTCAGAACGTGTCGGCCGCCGGGTGGAGAGTTCAACCCCGCCACAGGCGGGGGGCAGGAGGACTTTTCTCTTGCAAAGGCGTTCCCAGGTCTGCATAATGTCCGAGGCGCGCCCTGGGTGGTGTTGAGGCCCGTCTGGGCGGCGACTTTGTCTGAAAGAATGGAGGTAGTTGAGGAACAAACTGGTGATGAGGTGATGTGCAATGGGTGATGCGTCCAGAGACATAATAAGAGAGTTAGAGGCCGACGTCATCAAGATGGTGGAATCGCTGCCGACGCGGCCGAATGTCACGGAGCCTACGGCGCAGGAAATTCGTTCCGAAGCCGAAAAATACGGAACGAGGACCAACTTTGGGAATTACAATTTCGTTTCGAGCGTCAAGAACAGGAGTGCGGGCGTGACGGTCTATCTGGGAGGTAAGGATGTCGAGCAGAGAAAGCTCAATGAGCACCAGAAACACATCATCCACAGCCTCCCCTCGACATTGGCGAGGCTGCACGAGTATCTGAAGCGTGCGCCGTTGGTGCGAGTTAAAAGGTTCATGGGGCAGAATCGGCATTTTGTTCCGCAGTGCAAACTTTACGTGTCAGTGCACCACGGGGAGATGATGCGTCTGGCATATTTCTTCTCGATATCGCTGTTTGAGCAGGCGCCCGGCGCCGGGCCGGACCTATCGCTCGTTTACGTCCCTGAGTGGCAGGAATCGGAGAGGCAGATTCTGGTTTTCCCCCGTAGCGGAATCACGTACGTCCTCGGGACCGACTACTACGGAGAGGTCAAAAAAGGGTTCCTTCGGATGGGAATGTGGCAGGCGAAGCAGCAGAACAAGCTCGGACTGCACGCCGGCACGAAGCTTTTGGCCGCAAGGGACAAGAACGGCAAGATTCGCCGATACGGGATGATCCTTTTCGGGATGACCGCCACCGGGAAAACAACCCACTCCTGCCACGACCACGGGTTAACCGGCAAAGGGGAATCGGCCAAGGTGCTCCAGGACGACGTAGTATTCCTGTGCAAGGACGGCACCGCGTACGGCACCGAGCGGGGCTATTACGTCAAGACCGAGGATTTGAACATGGAGATGCAGCCGGCATTGTATCAGGCCTGCACTAACCCGAATTCCCTTCTGGAGAACGTGATGGTGGACTTCGAGGGGAACGTGGATTTCGACAGCGATTCTCTGACTGGGAATGGGAGAGCGATGGTTCGCAGGGAAGACCTCGGATGGAAGAGGGTCTCCAGAAGCATAGACCTGCACCGGCTTGCCGATTTGGATGGGCTTATCATCGCGTTTATTACCCGGCGCAATACGGTGGTGCCAATCGCTTCCAAACTTACGCCGGAGCAGGCGGCAGGGGCTTTCATGCTGGGGGAGTCCATCGAGAGTTCGGGCAGCGATCCGAGGAAGGCAGGGCAGTCTGTGAGAGTCGTCGGAACCAACCCATTCCTCATCGGGGATGAGGCGGAGGAGGGAAACTGGTTCTACGATTTCATCAAGAGCAATGAAGAGAAAATCCAGTGCTATCTTCTCAACACCGGCGGCATCGGCGAGATAAGGGTGCCGGGAAGGGACGGGATACCTCTTGTCAAGCAGGGTGTTACTCGCGTAAAGATTTCTGAAATGGCCTCGGTCATCCGCGGGATTTTGCGGGGGACTATCGAGTGGACTGAGGACCCGCTGTGGAAGGTGGAGGTGCCCAAGAAAGTGGAGGGGATAGACATCGGGCGCTTCGACCTCCACAGGTTCTATCTTCGCAGAACAATAGAGAATTACTCGGAGGAGTTGAAAAGTGAGAGGACCGAGTACCTTGACCAATTCCCGACGCTCGAACCTTCGGTAACCAAGGCGTATAAATTGTGACTTTCGGGGAAAGCCTCGTGGGGAACAAGCATCTTCGCGCAGACTCGACTTCGACCCCGGCGGAAGCCGACGAGAAGGAAAAGTTCAGGCAGACCATCGGCAGCATCGGTGGTAGGCCCCGCCTGAAGGGGAAGGTCCTCAACGTGGCTTTTGTTGTTGCGGTGTTTGGGGCTTTCGCGATGTCTTTGGTCAGTAAAGGGGTCCCGCGGGTACTATGCGTAGACATCGCCATCCTCCTGCTTTCGCTGAAGTTTGCCTATCATCTCCATACGGAAGCAAAGGTGAACCACGCTCAGTTCTGGATACTTACGACCATCGAGGACCGCATCCTCGACCTCATCAAGGAGCTTCGCCAGTTGCGGAGAGAATTCCGCGACTCTTCGCCCGCGGGCGGAGGCGACTTGCCTGAGCTGACGCCGAGCGAAGAAGCCCCCAAGCTTTTCCCAGAAGACTGACGGGGCGAAAGGAACTGCCCCGGCAAGGGTGCACGCAAAAAAGGCGTAGCTCCTTTCATGGCGGTCAATCCTATCCTAGCGGTCTGGCGTCCAGGTGGGTGGGATAACGTTGTCGGTTTGGTCGCTCCTCCGGAGGTGGGAAAAGGCGACGAAGTCGGGGGGGCATTTTCCCTGCTACCGCTCTCTTAACGACCAGCGTCACAAAAGCCAGAACGACGCCTATGGCAATCCCTCCGAGGACATCGAACGGGTAGTGTGAGCCCAAGTAAACACGCGATAACCCGACGAAGAAGCCAACGATGAACAGCGGCCAGAGCCTCCGGTTGTGAAGAAAAAGGAATGTAGACCCGCAGAAGAAGTTCACCGCATGGGATGAAGGGAAGGAAAATGTCTCGCCGCCGAAAGGACGAGGACGCCGGACGATTTCCTTGATGACCTGGCTGCTGAGGAAATCGCTCACCCCAATCGCGATAGCCAAGAACAGAAGAATTAGCCTCCATCGCCTCGGCCCGAAGACGAGAAAACCTGCCCAGATTATGCCAGAAAGGACTTTCCAATGAGGAAAGGGGTTGGAGAAGAACGGCATCAGAAAGTCGAAGAGGGGATTCTTCAGCCCCTCGTGAATGAGCCTGAAGAGTTGGCAATCAATGTTTCCGAACACTTTTGTACTCGCGGGGCCTTCTCGCCGGGGTTCAATAGCTAACCCGCGGCAGTTTCTTCTTGAAGCCGCTAAAATTGTAGCAGCGGAAGATGCTGAAAGTTTTTACCTCGAGGCCGAATCGTTCGATGTGCACGGGCGATTCTCCTTCGCAGCGGTCGAAAGCCTCGCGGACGCCAGCAGGAAGCGGACGGTCCCCGTCCTGAACGTAAATGGCGTCCAGGTTGATAAGCTCCTCGAAGCCCCTCCAGAAATCGTACTGATTCAGGCGTCTTCCGAGGTTGACATTGTAGGTTTGGGGGCGACCGACGACATAGAAAGCTAACTCGCTGGTGGTCTGGTAGCGGTCGCTGAAAATGAAGGTTGGCTTCTTGGCTTTCATATCGAGATAGACCTGGCTGACCTTCTGACCGAGTTCCCTCCAGCCGATGGCGCGAGCCGTGGGGTCTTTCCTGTACGAAATCCTTATCCCGGCCAGGCGGAGCAATCCAAAGCAGTAGATGACAACCACAGCGAGAAAAGCCATCCCATAAGCCGCGACGCTAAGCCGCCGCAGGGCCGTCCCCTGCGAGGGGAACGGTTCGAATCTTGCCCTTTGAGAGGAGGTGGAGGCGTTCCCCTCGGAGGGGGTTGGGGAGATTTTCTCCCGCATGACTGCCACAGACAAGATAGCCGCTGGAACGTAGCCAGCCGCGGGCCAATTGGCCTGCACTTTTCCCTGAAAGCTCTTGAGGAGATAGGAGATGAGTATGACCGCGGCACAGGAGAAAAGATAAAGATACTCCCGGCGTCCCTGTCGAATTCCGTCGCGCAGTCCTTTCTGGAGGCCGTAGATGATGGCGAGAAAGAAAAGGGGCGTCACGACGCCTATCTGAGAGCCGACGAACTCGAGGAAAGACATAGGCGATATACGCAGGCCCTCCTGGCCCTTCGTCTGGCCCATGAGATGCCTGAAGGATACCCAGTCATGCTCTGCGTTCCATATGAGTACTGGCGAAAGGACTATCATGCAAACCAAAAACGAGAGGTACAACTCCTTCCGCCGGAACCAGAAGCGGTCCTTGCGCGAAAGGAGAAGGTAGAGCAGAACGGAAAGCCACAAAAATAACATCGTGTATTTGCTGAGAGAGCCGAGGCCCGCGGCAATTCCGAAGACGTACCAGAAGGCCTTTTGATTGTGAAGGGCCCTGTATCCGGCAAGGATTGCGATCGTCCAGAAAAAGATGAACGGGCCATCTATGGTCATGATGAAAGAGCCTGCGTTGGCCATGGGAGTCAGAAAAAGCATGGCTGTCGCATAGAACCCGGTCTTCTCGCTGCGAAAGATGAGCTTGCCCAGATGGAAAATGAGAATGGCGGTTGCGGCGCTGAGGGCAACTGCTCCAAGACGCACGGTGAAGGCGGAGGTGCCGAAGAGTTGCGTAAAAATCAGGATGACGTAAGCGACCATGGGCCCCTTGCTGTAATAGCAGATGTCGGGATGGCGCGACCAGTCCCAGTAGTGGGCCTCGTCGGGGAAAAGGTCAAGGGGTCCCTTCCAGATGTACCATAGGTGGAACAGCGTATTGGCGAGAATCAACGCCAGCGTGAGGAAGAGGTACAGCCGGGATTTGTCTGGCCCTTCTGCCTTTTCCGAGTGCATCTGCGATACCCTTCCGCGTGTGGAAACAGCCGGCAGCCTGTGGTCGGCTACCTTGGTTTACTTCCCGCTCCGCTTCGCGGCGCCTCCGGCGATTGGCCCATTCCTCTTTCTGCTTTGCGCCTGATGAGGAGAAGGTTCCTGATATAAACGAAGGCGCCCATGGACTGCCCAATGATGAAAACCGCGCTTTGTATCTGAATCGCGTACCACAGAAGGAGCAGCCCTCCCAGAAGGCTCGTGTACCAGAAAAGCGGCGGCACAAAACTCTTTCGTCTCCTCTCAGAGGCGTACCACTGGATGACGAATCTCGCCGTGAAAATGACCTGCCCGGCGAAGCCCAGCGAAAGAGTCCCTTTGCCCGCTCTTGCCCCGTAGGCGAAAATAAACGAAAAGCAGACCAACATCGCTGCCGAAGACGTTGCGAACCACCATTTCCTGTAGAATTTCAGGGCGTGAATCAGTGAGAGGTTACGAACATATATCAGGAGCCCTATGGTCTGGCCGACAATAAAGACCGGGTCTCTAATGTGCAGCGAGTAGGATAGGAGAAGGATCGCTCCGCCAATGCTCAGATACCAGAAATAGACCGGGACGACGCTTTCCTCTCGCTTCTCCGAGACGACCCACTGAAGGAAGAACCGCGAGAAGAAGAAGGCTTGGCCCGCATAGCCGATCCCCGCCCAATAGTCCAGATGCATTACCCTTTGTCTCTTTTAATCTCGTAGTCCAGGCGATTCTCTTTCAACCAGGCGACGCACTTCATCGCCCTGTAGGCCTTAAAGAGCCTATTGCGGATGTTGTACTTCGACTTGCCGTGTCGCCGCGGCCGGTGGTTGACTTTCACCTCCGCAACCTTGAGCCCTTCCATCTCGAAAAGGATGGGGAAAAAGCGATGCATCCCGTTGTACAGCTTGATCTTGTCCAGAGACTCTTTTTTGTAGGCTTTCAGCGAACATCCTATATCCTTGAACCGGTTGCCGCACGTTTTTCTCCGCACATAATTGGCAATCGCCGATGAGATACGCTTCAGAAACTTATCTTTTCTGTTCCATCGCCACCCGCAGACCATGTCGTACTCGCCGATTTTTTCAAGGAGGATGGGGATGTCGTTAGGGTCGTTTTGCAGGTCGCCATCCATGGTGACAACGACATCACCGGTCGCCGCCTTGAACCCCGCGTCAAAAGCCGCGGTCTGGCCGTAATTCCGGGCGAGAGTCACAACCCTCACGTTGTCCTCCTCGGAGGCAATTTTTCCCAGGAGGTCGCGGGTGTTATCCGCGCTTCCATCGTCCACGAAAATGATTTCAAAAAGGACACCGAGATTCTTCAGAACGGGCACGAGCTCTTCCACAAGCGGGCGCAGATTAGGCGCTTCGTTGAAAACCGCTATGACAATCGTCAGCCTTTTCGCCAAACTTGTTTTGCTCATGCGCCGAGGGCCTGCCTTTCTCTCTCAGCCGCCACCGTCTTGTTGCGAAGCGTGCGTTTTTTACCGAACGGTTTCATCTTCCGGAATGCCCAGGGCATTGTACCTCTTTCGCCGGTCCTCCTTGTCAACTGAGAGGATTTTCGCCGCCTCCCCGGCTACCGCTGCTGCATATTTACGCGGCACAACAACAACCCCATCGTCATCGCCGACCACTATGTCGCCGGGAGAGACCGGCACCCCCGCGCAGACGATCGGCTTTCCATCGCTCTCAAGTTTTAATCTGCCCCAGGCACTTGTGCACGAGCGAACCGTGCAGAAGGCCGGGACTTTTTCCAGCTCTATCTCATGGGAATCGCGGCACGTTCCGTCAATGACTAACCCGCGTCCTCCCTTCTGAAGAATTTCCATGCCGTTGTTTGACCCGAAAAGCCCTGCGTTGATTCCCGCTGCATCCACGACGAGAACTTCTCCTGGTTTGAGAGTCCTCATAAAGGCGAAGCACGGGCCGTAGATGCTGTCGAGGTACCCTCGGTACTCCTCATCGCTCATGCCCGGTTTCTTCGTGTCGGGGAGCCCCATCTTGACGGGATGGGCAATGCCAGCCATGCGAATTCCCTTCCAGAGGGGACGCATGGAAGGAGGCATGACGTACTTGCCCATCAGCCCTATCTTGTCGAGCGCGTCCGAAACGTCCGCACACCGCAGAACGGAATATATGTCTGTCAAAGCCTTGTCAGAAAGTTCCCCTTCCAACGGAGTGTCTCCTTGACCGGTCTCGTCTTGACCAAGGGAAATGGCAGTTGCGGCCAACCCTGCCGCTGTGGCGAGCGCCTTGCGGAAAAAGTTCCTGCGAGTAATCTTCTCCCTTTCCATGTTGACCTCCTTGATGGCCACTTGTTCTGGGGACTGCACGTCAGGACAACTCGAACTTCGCTTTTTCATATCATTCTTGGCACCGAAAAATAAGACTTGGTCCGATGCCCGTCAAGGAGAATGTGCCTGCGGCTGTTCAACAGGGTAGATAGAAAATGTTGACGTAGTTGCTTGTTCGACAGGAACCTTCGTGGTACACTGCCGGAAGTATTTTTGTCCGGCCGGGCCAGGAATTCTCAAGCAGACGGAGTCAGAAGGAGCCCCGGCGCCGCTTGGTAAAAGTCGGCCGGTCACGGAGCAGTTCGTCCGGTTACACGTCCTGGAGAGCGCACTATGTCCGATCATGACGAAGCTGGTTCTTTTTCCTTTCCTGAACCACCCCCGCAGCTTCGCACGCGAAACTTTCTGAAGCTCCTGGCTTTTTTCGGCCCCGGAGCAATCATGGCGTCGGTAACCATCACCAGCGGCGAGACCATTTTTGCTTCTCGGTCCGGGGCAATCTTCGGACATGCGATGCTTTGGTGCCTTGTGGGCGTCGCCATAATGAAGGCGATTCAGGTCTATGGCGGGATGCGCTTCATGGTGCTGACAGGATTTCATCCCATGGAGAGTTGGTCAGAGCTACCGGGTCCACGAGCATGGTATCCGATACTGATAGGGGTCGTCAGCGTTATCTGCTTCCCTTTCTGGCTGGCGGGCTTGCCGAGGATGCTCGGGCAGCTCACCAACTGGATTGGCGGTCTTCCGACGGGTGAGGGCTTCAAGGCTCTTCCCGGGGATGTTAAGGACGCCATCTCCACGCTGGAGCGATTCTGGGCGACTTTCTACATCGGCGTGGCCGTGACGATAACGCTGCTTCAGACCTACCGATTCCTGGAGAAGGCGGAGACGGTTGTCCTGGTAATACTTCTGGTTTCGATTTTCGTGGCTGTCTTCGCGGCTCACCCCGACTGGCTGGCTGCGGCTTTGGGTGCAGTGAAACCGACGATTCCACATTACGCCGGTTGGGTCGTGCAAAAATACCCGAACGTTGCGAAGCGTCCACCCTGGGTGGAAATAAGCACCTACGTGGGCGCCCTCGGCGGAGGAACGTACGACTATCTCGGCTACGTCGGAATGCTCAGGGAAAAAGGCTGGGGGATGCTCCAACGTACGCGAGGTCTCTTCTCATTGAAGGACGTTCGGTCTTCCCTTCCGCAGAGTAAGGAGGAGAAGACCAAAGGCCGTGCGTGGCTTCGGGCACCCATGATTGACTGCTCGACGTCATTTGCGTGTGTTCTGGTCTTCACGGCGGCTTTTCTCATTCTTGGAGCGACAATTCTCAATCCAGACAGAATCGTCCCCGACGGCACCGAGCTGTTCAATCATCAAGCGAAGTTTCTGACGCGAATTCACGGGCAACTCCTTTACGTCTACCAACTGGGGGTTTTCATGGCCTTCTTTGGAACCGTCGCAGGGGCTTACGAGGTCTATACCCGCACGACCAGTGAGTTCCTTCGTGGAATCTCCAAGCGCTGGCGAGAGGTGCCCCTGCAGCGCGTTCGGTTGGCGGTAGTCCTTTATACCGGCGGTTTCGGACTTCTGTTGGTCTGGACCTGCGAGGACCCGATCAAGATTGTGACCATTCCGGCGCTGTTGGGAGGAGTTTTCGCGTGCGGTCTCTGGTGCTTCGCCGTGTTGTGGGCGGAGCACCGATTTCTACCAGGCGCCTATCGGATGGCGAAGCCCCTCTTTTTAGGGACTGTGATCGCGGGAATCCTGATGACCGTTTTTGGAGTTGTTGCTCTATATCTCCATTTCTCGGAGTTGTTCAGCCAGCTGTTCAGTTAGATTTCACCTGACACGGAGCGAGAAACATGCAGTCAGACATCGGAATTGTGTTTTTGCTCTCGTTTGCTTTTGTTTTCGGCCATATGCCCGGAAAAGCTGCTCAGGAGAGCGCCAAGAAGCCAGGTGAATCTCCGCCCGGCCCGCGCATCTCGTCGGAGGAGTTGGAGAATCTTTGTCGCCGTAATCCCGATGTTCTTCACGGGACGATTTCCACCGAGACCTTCGTCTGCCAGAAAACCGGCATCACCAAGCGCTGCTGCATTTACACCCCACCGGGTTACGAGGGGACGAAAAAGAAGTATCCGGTCCTGTATCTCCTTCACGGAATAGGCGACGACGAAACCGGCTGGCAGGTGAAGGGCTCCGCCGGCAACATCCTCGACAACCTTCTGGCAAAGGGGCGAATCAAACCCATGGTCGTCGCCATGCCCAACGGTTTCGTCAGCGAAGACGTGCCGGAGGACAGAGAAACGGGGAGAACAGGCCGGAGGAGGCGGATGCCAGACCCGAAGGCGTTCGACGAGTATTTCGTCAAAGAGGTCATGCGCGTGGTTGAGCAGAAGTACCGAATCAAAGGCGACCGGCAGCATCGCGCCATCGCCGGTCTCTCCATGGGAGGCAAACAAGCACTGGAAGTTGGCCTGAACCATCTCGAGCTGTTCTCCGCCATCGGCAATTTCAGCGGAGCCGTCCATGAGACCCCATTCGCCGAGAAATATCCCGTCCTCAAGGATGCGAAACTGCTCAACCGCCGCCTGAAAGTTTTCTATCACGCCTGCGGGAAAAGTGATTGGCTCTTCGCCGTTAACAAGAAGCTCTCAGACGACCTGGCCGCAGCGGGCGTTCGCCACATTTTCCGCGAGATGGAAGGCGGCCACATCTGGCCCGTTTGGAAGCAGTGCCTCGCTGAAATTCTGCTGCTTCTTTCCGAAGCGACGGGGAATGATAGGTAGCACTCTCGTCAACGGCTCCGCCTTGCTGGCGTAGGCCCGGCCGCACCACAACCCTCGCAACTCCCAGGGCGCTTACTTGGCCTGCAACACCTGAACGCCTTCCTGCTGCTGGGCGTAGAATGCGTCGAGCTGCTCGACGTTTCGCCCCTGGATCATCTCGTTAGCAAGCGCAAGATTGCCAGTCCACTGCACGAAGCGCTCTCTCCCTTCCAGGCGCATTTTCTCTGCCTTCCCAACTTCTTCGGGGCGGGGGCCGAGGGGGGATGTGCCGCGGTGGAAGGCGTAGCGGCGGTTTTTGTCGCGGGCGATGGCTGCGGCGGTTCCTCTGATTCCGTCGGCGACGAATATTCCTCTGAGGTC